>ENA-OQVM01005084-OQVM01005084.1-marine-metagenome-genome-assembly--contig:-NODE-5084-length-12873-cov-35.750625_pt1 | contig 12873 bp, 9 predicted proteins | sample MGYA00237776_ERZ505498 | MGnify/ENA primary metagenome ERZ505498 (study PRJEB26159, sample SAMN06265151) | marine metagenome | isolation source: Helgoland LTER site | place: Germany:Helgoland, sampling... | reverse complement strand
TGGGACAAGAAAATATGGCTTGGGGATCAACAAACTTTACATCTGGATATCAAAATGTAGCTGGCGATACAAATGCTGCTGTGGGTACTGCTGGGAGTGCTACAGCGATGGGAATTAACAGTGTAGCTTCAGGAAGAAGTTCGTTTTCAGCGAATAAAAATACAACAGCACGCAACCAAGCATCTGCTGCGTTAGGACTATCTACAACAGCTGATAATTTTGGAATGCTTGCTATTGGAGTCAATAATTCTGTAGGGCTAGGAGTTACAACTATTGATCCCGACAATATAGAAGGATATTACCATGTTAATGGAGAATATATTGGAGATCCGGGAGTTGCATTTGTAATAGGAAACGGAGACTTAAATTCAACTAATGGTCTAGCAGGCGACAATGCTTCAAATGCATTTGTAGTCAACTACGATGGTTCAGCAACACTTTCTGGCGAATTAACAATAGAATCAGATGCGAGATTAAAGTCTAATATTATTTCTTTAGGAAGTACGCTTGCTAAATTGTTACTGATTGATGGGAAAAGCTATAAAATCAAAACAAATGAAGCTGAGTTAAAAATAGGATTACTTGCACAAGATGTTCAAAAGTCATTTCCAGAACTAGTGAAAACTACAAATGACAGCGATCAAACATTGTCTGTAAATTATCAAGGAATGATACCTGTATTAATTAATGCTATTAAGGAACAGCAAAAACAAATTAATGAGCTTAGAAAATTAATAGGTAAATAATTAATTCTACAGAATATAAATTTTATAAACATTACAACTAGTTAAGAATTATAATGAAATTAATTACCTTTCTTATATTAATTAATTTTATGAATTCACAAGCGATTGAAATTCATAATAGTATTTACAAGGACACACTAGGATCATATTCAAAATCAATACTACATAAACCAACAGATAAAAAAACAGATAAAGACCTACTCATTTCAATAATTTTACATTCTAAATGGAGCGATTTTAATTCAATTATCGAAATGTCCAAAAATGAATTAAAGCAGCTATTAGTTACAGAGCTTAGTAAACGAACTAACGAAACTAGTTATGACCTGTATAACAAAACTATCGTTGAGTTATCTTCTTTTTGCTTGCTATATACCTTTTTAGAAACAGCATCTATTAGAACTGAAAGTGAACTAAAAGATATGTCTATTGCAAACCTAAGAAACAGCTTGATCATTGAAAATACAAAGAATTTAGAACTAAATATACCTACCCTTCAAACTCTAACCACAAAAAAACTTGTTCAATTAGGACACAGCTGGTACCTTCCAAAAAAATACAACTCTTTAATTAATTTTGATAATTCCTCATCTCTTATACGTTCTAAGTTTAAACTAAAAGATGATCTAGAAAGACCAATGAACGTAATAAAAATTGTTGAAACAAATGAGGACACTCTTAATAGCTTCCTCTATTTAGGGGTTTATCATGTTACAATTTCTGAAGATAATTTCAATTTGCAATTGGCTGGATCTAACGATTTATTTAATTGGCGCTTCATTACTGAAATTGATCACAATGCTCACCAAGGAGATATCGTTAAATGGAATGACGGATATCTTATAGCATACGAAGAAGATAAAATTCAAGGAGCTAATAATATTGCTTTAAAATATTATGCAAATTATGATCATTTAATATCTAATCATTATACTTTTGAAAAACACTTAAACACATCAATACATAATTTTAGAGTTGAAGGAACACCTGATATTAGACATTTTACTGGGGAAAACCCTACCAATGGAAGTATCTTAATTGGATTTCATTATCATGACGGCACTGTCGATAAATTGGCTATGGGCGTCTTAAAAAATGGCAATAACTGGACTACATGGAAAGATTCGTTAGCTGAAGGTAATTTAAGAGATATGAGTTTTAAAGGAAATATCGGAAGTCGAAAAGGATTTAAATATCATGGTGAATTGCTAACCTTACAAGAAGCCAGATTTATTAAAAATGATTGGAGTTCTTGGAAAATAATGTTAGGTCTTAATGGATATTACACTGAAGTTTTAATTTCTACTCCGAAAAAATCTACATCTTTTGCGAATCCATCCATAACTAAAATAAACAATAACAAATACGTAATTTCGTTATTTGTTCCAACTGAAGGAAACCATTACAATGAAAATAATGGTGGATTCATATTTTTAAAAAATAAATAAATTTCATGAACAAACAAAAAATATTATACCTGTTTTATATGGTATTTACAATAAACTATGCTATAGCACAAAAATCCTGTGTGGAGGGGCGGTATACTAACTCTGACTATTTTTTAAAATCCCAAATAGATTCACTTAAAAATATTAGTTATGGTGCAGCTCATGATTATATGGGGAATTTACAAGATTTAAAAATGGATGTATATTTTCCAAATACTGATATTGACACTGAAGAGAAGCGTCCTTTAATACTTCTAATTCACGGTGGTGGCTTTACAGGGGGGGCCAGAGAAAGTATGTCCTATCACTCTAAGGAATTGTCTAAGAGAGGATTTGTAACGGCTACAATTAGCTATCGTCTTGGCTATAATCGTGAAGTTTTTGGGAATATTCAAAAAGCAGTTTATAGGGCCCAACAAGATGCCAATTCAGCACTTAGGTATATTGCTAGTCAAAAAGAAAAACTTAAAGTTGATACGTCATGGGTCTTTATTGGGGGCTCTAGTGCTGGAGCAATAACTTCACTATCCACAAGTTATGCGAGTCAAGAAGAATGGAATAAAATAGCTCCTCAATTTGAGTCTGATCTAGGCCCTTTAAAATCTTCAGAAAATAGTCTAAATGAAATATTTACTATTAAAGGAATTTATAATTTCATGGGAGCTATTCTGCCTGTTGTTTTTAATTCCGGAGACTTAATTCCAACCATTTCATTTCATGGAGATCTTGACACTACAGTTCCTATCGGAAAAAGTATGATGACTGGTTTTGGATCTAGAACAATTCATGAAATGCTTATTGAAGCTGGAGTATGTAACGACTTAACCGTTGTCCCAAATGGCGGTCACGGAATATATAGAACTAAAAAAGACGTAGACTTTAGAATTAACCGTGTTTCTTGTTTTTTCAAAAGTTTAATTTGTAATACATGTGTGGATTTTATGGCTGTGGAAAGAGTCATATCGAATTGTACAAATTAGCTTAAGACAAATATTAAAAACTTAAAAAACCAACCAAATCCTGCTGACAGTTATTGAAAAATAAGTAATCTCAGCCTCCCATATCACATGCTAAAATCCATGCCACCAATTTCCTGCATTTTTGCAACTTAGCGACCTACTGAGGTTTTTAGCTGAAACGTTTTAAGTTTCTATAATTTTTTCAAATCCTCCCCAAAATAGTTCGATTTTACTCCCCTTGGCTCCATTTTTTATTCCCAAGAATAATTTTTTGATAAATTACTCACTTACTATATTATATTCTATAATAGATATCAAATAGCCTACATCATAACCATTTTGCCAATTCAAAACTCCAATGTAATCATTTGCCTTCATCCACGTACCATCAATAGTGTGACCGTTTCCTCCTCCGTAACTGTAGGTATGTTGTAATTTAACTCCGTTATAAGTAAACTTAATATCATAACTATCACTACTACCATTCATATTACCTTTCGCCTTGGTAATTTTAGCTACTTTCCCCTCTGGAACAGTATAAATAATTGTTGAACCAGTTGTTCCAGTAAAAGTTAATACTTGGTTAAATTGTAAATCACCTTGTGCATTTACTGTAAAAGAAATTGCCATTAATAATATTAAAATTCTTGTTTTCATAATTTGTGTTTAAAAATGTATTAAAATCCGTTTGTTGTATATATAAGTGTTTTTGAATCGCTACCACCAGAACTTGTTCCATTGGAAGTGTCCAATGCAACCCAAGCAGTTCCGTCATAAAAATAAAACCCAGGAGAATTGTCTATTTGAAAAATCAATAACCCTGCTTGTGGTGTAGCTATTAAATCACGTTGTTCAGATGTCATTTTTGGAAATAATACACCCTGAGTTGTGGATTCAATTTGTAAAATGGCAGATGGGTCAATATTATCAGTTCCAATTGAAACGGAGGATCCGTCATTAAATAAATTACTTGTTGATACCCATTCATTATCATTGTTGTAAAGTGTTTGCCCATTTGTTCCAGAAACTAATGGACCTTCTGGACCTTGTGCTCCGGTTTCACCTTGCGGACCGGCTAGACCCTGAGCACCATCTACTCCTGCTAATCCATGAGGACCTTGAGGCCCTTGTGGACCGGCTGGACCAGTATTTCCTATTGGACCCTGAGCACCATCTTCGCCATCTGCACCTGCTAATCCTTGAGGACCAGCTGGACCAGTTTCACCCTGTATTCCTTGCGGACCTTGGTCGCCTTCAGATCCTGCTAATCCTTGTGGACCCGCTGGACCTTGGTCACCTTGTGGACCGGCTACACCATCAATTTTTGTCCATCCTGCTCCATTGTAAAAATAAAACCCTGATACTTCATCCGTTTGATAAATCATCAATCCGGAAGCTGGTAACGCAATAGCGTCTCGCTGAGCTTCTGTCATCCTTGGAATTAGTATTCCTCCTGTGTTGGACTCAATATCTAATGCCGATGATGCATCGGGCGTATTGGTATTAATACCAACCTGAGCGTAGCTCAGTACTGTAAATAGCATGACTATCAAAAAGTTGATTTTTTTCATTATGGTATGTTTTATTAAATTATGATTATATATTTTTTCTAATTAATTAATATAAAATTTGAAACACCATGATAAGAAAAAATATTATTGGCAGCAGTTCCTGAAAAATAAGGTATTGTTGAAGTTTCTTCAACGTTATAATTTGATGGAATACTAGAAGATAAAATATCCTCTGTTTTATGAGTTTGAAGATTTAAAAATAATGAAGAATCAAAACTATAGTTGCCAATATTTGAAGTTCTTGTGGTGAAACTGTTGCTGTATCCAATATATAATATTCTGTAAGTTTTGCCTGGACTTAGAATCAAATCAGGGTATTCATTTGTGCTTGTGTAATGATAAATTTTTGCTCCAAACCCATCGTTAATATTATCATTATCTTCAAAAATATATGGTGCAGCAGATGCGTAATTAGATCCATCAGATTTTGGAATTTTACCTATACTAATTCTTTTTGCTACTTGAAAGGAAATTATGTAACTAACATTATATGTATTCGATGTAGAACTGGACGTAGGAGTACTTAAAAAATTAACGTATGTACTACTAACTGTTTCACTTGAACTAGTATAGACATATAAGTTTTGTTTAGTAATATCAAAAACTAAATCCCCATCACTTAAACCCTCTATGCTACTAATATCAGAGTATGCTACTACATAAGCATTATTTGCTTGGAATGATTCACCAGAAGGACCAACTGGACCTTGTGCACCGTCTGCTCCAGCAAATCCTTGAGGACCCGATGGGCCTTGTGGACCGGCAGCACCAGTTTCGCCTTGTATTCCTTGCAGACCTTGGTCACCTTGTGGACCTTGAGCACCAGGAGCTCCTGCAGTACCTATACTTCCCGTTGGACCTATTGGACCCTGAGTACCAGTCTCGCCTTGTATTCCTTGGTCGCCTTGTACACCTTGAGCACCATCAACTCCGTCTTGACCATCAACACCTGCTGGGCCTGGAGCACCTTGATTTCCTTGAGGACCTGCTGGACCTTGTGGACCTTGAGCACCAGGAGCTCCTGCAGCACCTACTGGACCTGCTGGACCCTGAGCACCTGTTGAACCTACTGGACCTTGTGGGCCAGACATACCAACACTTGCCCACTGTATTCCATTATAAAAATAAAACCCAAAATTTTGATCCGTTTGATAAATCATCAACCCCGAAGCTGGTGATACAATCGCATCTCGCTGAATTTCTGTCATCCTTGGAATTAGAATACCACCTGCTGTAGATTCAATTTCTAATGCTGAAGACGCATCTGGTGTATTCGTATTGATACCAACCTGAGCATAGCTCAGTGCTGTAAACAGCATGAGTGTCATTAAAGTAATTTTTCTCATCTTATTTTTTATGATTTTAAACGTTGAAGTGGTCTTATTTTCTGATTATAAATGCAATATAATTATTTAAATAGTTATATTTGGATCACATTTGGCTCATATTAAATTACTTTATTTTGATTGATATTTTAAAAAAAAGATTAGAGAAAAAAATAGGAAGATCAATAACAAAGCGGGGTGATTGTGAGTTATTATCAAATATTATTTTAGAAACTATGGATGTTGAAATCAGTTTTAATACCCTAAGACGTTTTTATGGTATCATCCCCTCAACCAATCCAAATAAAAAAACATTGAATACCTTGACCCAGTTCTTGGGGTATAAGAATTATATTCATTTTACACAAAATTATATCTACAAAGAAAAAATTGATTTAACGGAACTTATATATAAAACTGTCGCAGAAAACGATCCGGAAGAAATCATAAATATTGTAAATAAAACTAAAAACAGTTCTAAAGACTTTATAACTATGATTACAATTCTCACAAGAGAATTATGGCACAATGAAAATTTTAATTTAATAAATAGAATATTCAAATTAAAGGCACTTGATTTTAATTCGTTTTCATATTCTGAAGTTCTCAAACTTGGAAATGCCATTGGATTATTAATTCGAAAAAAAAATAAAATTGATGCACAACTTTTAAATAATAATAATTTTTTGGAATGTGTATTTCTAATTTTTGTGGACTATTCAAGCTTAAACAAGTATTATGGGGACTCGTTAAAAGTTATTAAAAAAAATAATATTAAAAATGATATTACTTTATTTTCAACAGCGGTACTTGAGTTTAGAAATTTTCTTAATAATAAAGTAATCCATAAAAAAAATATTATGAAGATTCAAAAAAAACAACTTCATCCTATTTTAAATGGGCGTTTATTAACTTTAAAATTATTAACGGTAGATTCAAATAAAACTCTAGAAACATTAAATACTCACCATAAAACCTTTAAGAAGAAAGGTGATTTCTTATCCCATTATTATGAATTATTTACAACTTCGATTCTTTTAAAAAACATCGAAATCATGTCCTATTTGATTAGTCAAATTACTTTAAAAATTGAGTCTTACTATCAAAAATCCCATTTAAATTCTTTTTATTTAATGTGCTTATTTTACTACAAATTATCTGGAGATATAAAAAATGAAACTAAATTTTTAAAAGTTTTTAATCTCAATGACTGCCGTCATAGCTATAAAGAATTTACAACTCTAATACATCTTATTTACTTGTATGACAGTTCAACTAAAAATATCGAAAAAATAAAAATTAAATCTCGTTATCTAAACTTAAGTAAAAAACTTAACTACCCCTATTTTTCAGAAAAATTTTTACTGAACTATTTTAATTAAATCCACACCAAAATAGTTCGACCTCACTCCCCTTTTGCCTCCACTAAACGGGACAAACTCAAATTACTTGAGATTAGTCCCCTTTTATTTTTAGTTAAGTCTTTGTCTATCTGTAAGATTTATATCAAAACATCTTTGAGTCTTAGAGTTCGATATTTATCAATAACTTTTAAAGCTACACTTCCCAGAACCGTTCAATTACTTCAAGGAATTTTCCTTTTTTGTTTGGGGAAATGAATTATAAATACAAAATAAGCGACTTAGAACATTATCTTAAAAAGACTACAATAGTTTTTATAAATTGTTTACAATCAAATATACTTAAAGTGAAGTTTATCAACTAAATAAAGGTACACTAACTGTGAGGACAGATATACATAATTATATGGGGCATGAATTCATAAGCTAGTTGACATTCCTCAGTAGGGCCCGCTACCTTTTAAGGCTGCGGGTTGTTTGTTTTTTTTAAATCCTCCCTAAAATAGTTCGACTTCACGCCTCTTGGCTCCAAATAATATCTTAAGCAAATTATGTGTTACCTCTTTAAGTATTGTAATTAGTTTTCAATAGTTACTAGTGGACTAACTGTCATATCTAGCGTATAGTGACCTCCAGAATAATTTACATTTGCAAAATGACCATCGGCATCAGCAGTCCAAATTGAACCATCAGAAATCCCGGCAGGACCTGCTATTCTATAAATTGCTTTTTGATCACCATTAGAATGCTCAGAAGGAGTTGTGAAATCATAGATTTTCACATTATTTTCTGTGTATAGGATGTATTGAGTATCAGCAATTCTATTATAATAACCTCCACCAAATTGCGCCCATCCATATATAGTCATTTCTTTGAATTCAGAGATATTGTAAGGAGTATTAAAAAGAATCGTTCCAGTATCACCACCGTTGTAAGTATAATTATTTGTATCTGTTTTATTATCTCCAATGATGTGAATTATATCTCTTGTACCACCAAAATTAGGGGATTGATGATTAACATTAGTTGTTGACGCTGTTGCATAAGCTGGTCTTGCAGCGTCAAATTCTCCGCTATCACTATCCACAATAAAATGCATTGCTCTAATAGTTTGGTGTCCTCCAATTGATTTTTTAATTTCAATTTTTTTAATATTTGCAAATTCAATCGGAAGAATAGCATTAGTCATATCGGCGCCGCTTAAATCAGCCCCACTTAAATTAACACCACTTAAATCGACACCACTCAAGTCTTGATTTATTAAGTCTGCGTTAGATAGATCAACTCTTGGTCCAACAATGTAACCATTAACAATTGAGTATCCTGGCGGTAATGTAGGATTTCCTGAAACATTTCCAGAACTGACACCAGTAAAAGTTGCACCAGAAAAATCAATTCCTGTTAAATCAATTCCTGATAAATCAGCAGAATATAGGTCAGAATTTGTAAAATTATTACTCCCATTTTGTATCATTAATCTTATTAAAGATCTAGCAGGAGCAGCTGAACTTGAAATACTAGACTCTCCTTGAATTCCTTGAGGACCAGTTTCTCCAGAAGGACCTGTTAAGTCAGAGGTTGTGAAAGTTGTTCCATCATCAAAAGACAATGTAAATGTTCCATTATTATTATCTGTTGCGGAAACAATTCCATTCCCAGCAGAACCAGCATTTCCAGTTGGACCTACTGGACCTGGAACTGTTGAGTCCGCGCCAGCTGGACCTTGAGCACCTTGATTTCCTTGATTTCCTGCTGGGCCGATTGGACCTGCCGGACCGATTGGACCCGCTAGGCCTTGGGATCCTTGATTTCCTTGAGCTCCTGCTGGACCTACATCACCTTGAGGACCAACTACGCCATCAATTTTTGTCCAAGCCGTTCCGTCATAAAAATAAAACCCTGATGTTTGGTTGGTCTGAAAAATCATTAACCCTGTGGCGGGAGTTAAAATTGCATCGCGCTGCGTATCAGTTAATCTTGGGATCAGTATACCACCTGTTGTAGATTCAATATCTAATGCTGAAGACGCATCAGGACTATTTGTGTTGACACCAACTTGGGCATAGCCCAATGCTGTGAATAACACGAGGACTATTAATGTAATTTTTTTCATCTTGCTTACTATTTTAAAAGTTAAAATTTGGTTTTGGTTAATATGTAAATATAATAAATAAACGCCTGAAAGAATATCTATGTATATTTTTTTGGGTCGTACAAGGAACAATATGTAAAAAGCTTATGTTAGATTTGTGTTACAACTACTACAACAGGTGTATATAACGGCCTATAAATTAGGGCCTGAATAGTGTAAGCCTTGTTAAAAGCTGACTCCTAACCAATGATTGAAATATAACTGTTGGGGGCGATACTAGTATAGCTGTTAAACGATAATGTAAAGTATTTGGCCGAGACTCATCTTATTGCCAAACATGAAAGTTAAATAAAGTATTGATAGTTATTAAAAGTTAATTTGCAAAAGTAATATCCTCAAATAGTAATGTATATATGAAATATTTCAAGTTAAAATATAGAATAAGTGACTTGTTTTCTAAAAAAATGAATTGAAGAAAAAATTAAAAAAAAAGTAATAATAGAAGTTTAATAATAGGTTCTGTTATTTACAACAAAATGATAGGGTGAATGCCAAAAACTCATTGAATACTCTAAAAAACGAAGAATTAAAAATTAAATTTATGATTTTTTTGTCATTATTGAAGACTATTAAAATAATATGAAATACAACTTTATTTTAATTAAATCCACCCAAAAAAAGTAAACAAAAATTAATTTTAATAGAAATTTTATCGTCTTGATTAAATGAAGCATATTTAAATGAAGAAATTTAATTATTATCCATTATTATTGGACACTCTTATAATATTATAAATTGTTTTAAATCTTCGCCAAAATAGTTCGACTTCACTCCCTTTGGCTCCAAGGCATTATTCCCAAGAATAATTTTTTATACTTGGGAGTATTTTTTTTTAATGAGGTTGATAAAATCAAATAGTTAATTCTACACATTATTAATTAAGGGGGTTAATTTAGATCAACCCAGCCTGTAGTGCCTATATATGTTTTAAAACACAAATCATATTCAGTAGAGGCTGCGTTACTATAAAACGATTTTCCACTCGGATAGGGGTTTGTATTGTCTCTCGCCCACATGAACACATCTTGAAAAGATGTTGATGTAAGATGAATGGTATACTTACTTCCTTGAGTAATTTCAACTCCACTAATATCTACACTAATCCATTCTGCAGTTGAAGAGCTTGTAGATAGCCCCGTTGAAAATAACACATTGCCATCAGTTCCTTCACCTTCTCTTAAAGTAAGGGTTACATTATTGTCTGGCTGCCCATACATTCCATTACTCAGTTTAACATCAATCTTTGATAAACTTCCCGAGCTTCCAGCTGTAAAGCTTTGAGCCGTATTAGAATTATCAAAAAGTTGATTTTGATTTTCTTGACTTTGATCTAACTGATGACCAGCTGATCCACTGTAACCAATAAACTTTTCCGAATCAGCGTTAAAAACAATAGTTCCAGCTTCTGGATTTAAGTTATCAATTTCAGCTTGTGTAAGCGGATTTAATTTTAAGAAATTTGAGGTCACATTTCCCGAAAGGTCTCCACTAAAAGAAGTAGGCTTATCAGTTAAATCATTATAACTCCCACTAAAAGAGTTTACATTGTTATCCACATAGCCTTTTGTTGCTGCGTCTTGAGCATAAACAGGATCGGCTACATTTTTTATTGAATTATTTTCTATACTAACATCGCCACTCATTAATATATCTGCAGGCATTAAAGGACCGTTGTTAGCTACAAAATAAGGGTTTGCATTACTCCCGTGAAGATTAATTGTGTGGTTAGCATTACTAGAATCTTTAAAGGCATCAGTTTCATTTGCTACGTTTAGAAGAAGTTCTGTTCCAGAAATGTTTTCTAAATCTTCGAAAACAGGCGTAAAATCTGATGTATAAACAGCGGTACCCTTTACATACCTAATTTTTGATATCCAACCATCAATTGAACAAGTCCAGCCTGGATTTGTTCCTATATTTATGGTATTTGTATCCATAAATTTTCCTCCAGAACAGGATTTTGATGCGGATAATTGTCCGTCAACATACCAATTTAGAGTTTCGCCTACTCTAACTAATGCAATATGTTTCCAATTACCAACCCAATCTGAAGCGGTATAGCTGAATGTTAGGTCTCCACATCCCATTCTGAGTTGTGGTTTTCCCTGAGATTGAATAGCCAGCCAAAAATTACTTTGATTGTATGATAGAATTCCTGCTTTATATCCAGCATATCCACCTGTATCCCAGGCATCAATTTTAATCCACATTTCGAAAGTAAAATCACCGGTTTCAAAAAACGCACCATTTGAATTATCAATGGAAAGATAATTTGAATTCAAATCAACAAGACGGATACTGTTTTGAGCAATAGATACGGTTGATATAGCTACAAGTAAAATAAAAATATAGTTTTTCATTGTTTGATAATTTTAAAGGATTCTGTAGTATTGTTTTGTGTGGTGACTTGTAGGATATACGAGCCGCTACTGTTGTTACTTAAATCGATTTGGTCTTGATTTGTGCTGTGTACTCTTCTTCCCATAAGATCAAAGACTTCTGCTTTTATTATGTTCACTGCTTGTATGTAGATTCGATTGGCAGTTGGGTTAGGATAAACGTAGATACTGCTTGTGGTTGGGCTTAGGTCTTCTATGGTTAGTGTAGCACCTGCTGCGCTTGCTGTAACAGCTTTAAAAGATACCGCTTCGTTAAAGGTATAGCTAACCGTATTGCTTACCTCATCTCTAGTTCCAACGTAAGATGTCCAAGACTCATCATCACCTTGTAGCTCCAAAACAAGATCCCCTTCCGCTATATTGTTGAGTTCTCCGTCTAAATACGAAAAAGTTAGCGTACCGGTAAAATCCGTTAGCAGTGCAGTCGTGTTATAGACACGCGATACAGAGCTATTGTCTCCAGAAGTGACAGCTGTTGTTGTTCTAGAGATATCATTAGCACCACTGATGACATAGGTATCAGCGGGTGCGATTTCCAAACCACCAAGGGTAACAGAGCTACCCGAAGCAATGGACACGGAAGATCCAGAATTAACGGTTAAAATTTGACTAAAAAGAAAAGGAGACAACAACAATCCAAAAAGGACGAGCAAATGTTTTTTCATAATATAAAAATATAAAAAAAAACGAAAAGTACATTTAAATAATTATTTAAAATAAGAAGAATTAAATCAGTCCCAAAATAGTTCGACTTTACTCCCTTTGGCTCCACGATTAAGCGCAGTGCGACTGCAAATTAAAATTCAAAAAACTTACCAAGCTTGCTTGTGTAGGGTTTTTATGTTTTAATAAATCCGCATGTTTCCGTATTAAACGTACAAATTTATATGAATATAGATGTGGGATTTCCGA
>ENA-OQVM01005083-OQVM01005083.1-marine-metagenome-genome-assembly--contig:-NODE-5083-length-12874-cov-5.319606_pt1 | contig 12874 bp, 13 predicted proteins | sample MGYA00237776_ERZ505498 | MGnify/ENA primary metagenome ERZ505498 (study PRJEB26159, sample SAMN06265151) | marine metagenome | isolation source: Helgoland LTER site | place: Germany:Helgoland, sampling... | reverse complement strand
AGGCGTACTCGATAATTTGTTCCGAAACTGTGTCAGGCCAAAGATAATCATACCCTCCAGACAACAGGGCCAATAATAACGAGGCTACGATTAGGAGACGAAAGTTATTCTTGCTCATATAAATTTAACGCCCGTCTAAACTGCCCACGGAGCAACGCGGAGTGGGTCAGCTTTAAGGCGCTTGTTATGCATTTAAACATCCCACTCTGAATTCTGTAGGACCACACGATAACCATCTATGTCCCTATATGTTTTGCCATGTGCATCCCAGTATGGATTATAAGATGCTACTTGGATAAAACCTGATAATTCTAGCTGGACACAAGATTTTTCCCACTTTCCAATATCCGTGAGATAAAAGGCCAATAAATTATCGTCTGTGGGCGCTCCGCCAACAGTAATGCCACGATGATGTGTAAACTCTAGATGGTAATTTTCATTTGGATTGCCAAGTATTACACCATCAAATCCTTCATGGTTTTCAAATTTAGCCAGTATTTCAAACCCCAAACCTTTTTGATACATCTCACTAATTACGGATAGATTATCAGTTGGCCTAGCGATTCTAATTGTTGTTCCTTTTTCTATCATTCGAACTCGATCTCATTCTGATGCATAACGCCGCCATAAACGGATGCCGAAGCAGCGCGTAGGCAGTCCGGTGGAGGCCGCGTTTTTTGCGGCCGGAACGAATTTAATGGCCTTGTTAGGAGTTTTTGGCACCATACCTTTGAACACCCAAATTAAAAATGTTTGTATCTAACGCAAATGTTTCCGTCATGCCATCGGCCATTACCGACGACCACACAAGTTCACGTTGAATCATAGATTCAATTGCTGCTGATTGAATAGGTAAATTGTTTACTTGCCCCCAAGTTAATACACTACCTCCAACCTCTACAAATGCTTTTACTACTTCCAATTCTCCAGCGCTGAGCTTACCAAAGAGATAGCTAGCATTTTCTTCGCTTATCTCTCGCTCATTTTTTCGTTTGTGCCTTTCATTGAAACTAGACGCAACTATGCGGAAAATTGGAAACGAAATAATTGCTGAAAAAGCGGCTTCTGAGGAAATCAACTTTATGAGTGATTTGTGTAAAGATCATGAATTAGGAAGTCTTTTAAGTGTTTCAAGAGAATGGTCAGAAGAAGGCATAAAGGAACGTTTTAGAACTTTACCAAAAGCAGAATCATGTGCTGAACAAAAAATATGGACTGTTGTTGATGAAGATTAAAATTTAAGAGGAAGTTAAATAATGACAATAAACGACTTTTGGTTAACGTCTGGATGGCATCTTTTAGATAAAGATCAAACAGGTTGTCTTGTTCCTACAGAAGACTTCATGAGAGCCTATTTTTATAGACCTGAAGTGGCTCCAATTGACGAATCTTGTGAAGCTGAAATAGCACTGCATAAAAAGTTGGTTGAGTCGCCTTTTATAAAGCTTGAGAAAACAGATCTTGAAGCAATCAAAGATAAAGATGTGGTTTTTAACTACGAGGTTATATTAAAGTTTAGAGAGTTTTTGTCTAATTATCCTACCTTGGAGGCAGCGTATTTAGCTATTGCAAGAGGTCAGCCTATTAACTTTCCACCTCTCTTTGTTGATCAATTAGTACAAATTATTTTAAGAAATATTCTTAATGAAAACTCATTTGCGTTACAGATAAGAGCTTCTGAATTATTTTTTAGAACTCAAGTTGTAACTATAGCTGAAGACGAAATTATGGTGGCCGATGAAGCTGTAGTTCAGTTACAAGCAGAACAAAAAAATATTGATAAAAAAGGCTCAAATCAATTAGAGGTGGATATTGATATTTTAAGAGAGAGTTCTGCAGATAATTATTGGGAAAGATCAGATAAGTTTGATACGTCTATTGATCTAGCCTTTACAAAGCCAGGCTTAGACGCTCTAGCAAGAGTAATGGAGAAATGGATTTATCACTTTTTATCAATTGAGGTATCTGTTCAACCAATGCAAAAAATTGAAGATGACAAATGGTCTTGGCATTTAGGCTTAGATAGTGATTCTACTTCTATTTTAAATGACCTCTACGAAGGTTTAGATGTTAGCGAAGAAAGATTAAAACAAATTTTATGTTTGTTTCAGCTTGAAGCTAAAGAGGGGTTTAAAGAATCAATGCAAGGCAAGCCAGTTTATGTTGGGTTGGCTATGGGAGAAAAATCAATAATAAAGTTTAAACCTCAAAATCTATTAACAAATCTTCCTTTAGCGGATTTACTATAAAAACTTAGTTCAAATAATCATCTGTAGTTCTTGGCTTAGGTCTTTCTTTTGCCTTAAGCATTTTATCTTTTTGAGCAAACATAGCTCCTACTCTACAGTCTTCACACATTTTAAGCATTTCAGTTCTACCTTCAGCTTCGAACATTGAATGAGAGGATAGTTTATCTATAATTCGTTCTATAGATTTGGTGGTTCCAAATGTTTTACCGCATTCAATACAATCAAAGGGTTTGTCTTCAATAATGACTTCTGCTGACATTGCTTCGTCGTTAAGGTTAAATTGAGGTACTAATGAAATTGCCTTCTCAGGACACGTTGCCACACATATTCCACATTGAAGACAGGCATCTTCTCTAAACAATAATTGAGGAGCATCAGGATTATCTTGAAGGGCTCCAGCAGGGCAGGCGCTTACACAAGACAAGCATATAGTGCAACTATCAAGGTTAACATCAACTTTTCCATAAGGCGAGCCTTCAGGTAACTGGATCATGGGATTTTTATTATTATTACTTTTTGACAGTCCTTGGATACCTGCTCGCAAAATTCCTCTAGGTGCGCCTAGAGGTGTAAAAGGAGAGGGCTTGATTTTTGTGTATTCGGTAGTTTGATAAATTTTGTTTTCTACCAATTCTGGGTCAGTTTCTTCTATTACCGATATTGACTTTTTGTCATTCTTGCCAATCCCAGAAAGTAAAGAGTTAGCTATTTCAACTTGTTTGGGTAAAAAGGAATATTCCTCGCTATTTTTTGGGTTAATAAGAATAAATATTTTTTTAAAGCCTAATGCGAATGAAGAAACGAGAAGATCGTGACCAACTCTTCCAACAGAGTGCATTTCATAGGGTATGACATTGGCAGGTAATCCTTTTCCAAACCTAGCTATTAAACTGATCATTTCCTTACCAAAGCTTGTATCAAAAAGAATTAAAGCAGGGTCTTTGCCACCTGCAGAAACAAATTGAGTTTTTAGTTCAGATAATGAACCTAAAATGATATCTAGGCTTGGATAATCTGTTTGAATTGCACCTGAAGGACATACAGATCCACAAAAGCCACATCCACCGCATATACCAGGGTCAACTGAGACCATATCTCCAATTGATTGGATCGCACCAGCTGGGCAAACATCTAAACATTTAGTACATCCTGTAATACTATTTCGGGAATGCGCACATAAACTTTCATTAAAATCAACATAAATAGGTTTTTCAAATTGCCCAATCATTTCAATTACTTTTGCATAAATATTAAAAAGATCGGAAGGGCTGTTAGTACTTGCTCTAAAATAACCATCGCGCTTATGTGCGCCCGTGAACATAGGTGTGTTTTCACTTAGGTCTATAATTAAGTCACAGTCAGTATCTACTGTATTATAAAAGTCCCCAAAATTAATTGTTGATTTACTGCTTGGCAAGCTTTCTGCAAAATGATTTATTTCTAATTTAAATTGTGTGAAATACCCTTGAGCTTTATTTATAGTTCCTTTTGTAATTTTAAAATTTTGAGGCTCTAAAATTAAATCATCTTTTATGTTACTTACCATTAATGTGACACCAAGATGAGAGGATAGTTTTTTACAAAAATCAAACGCTACTTCAATTGCTTTATCGCCCTTATTGTTATCTACATAAACAAAACATCTCCCTGACGATTCTAGTGTTAAACTAGGAGTTTGTTTGTTTCTTTTTAGTGATGAATGGATTAAAGAACTTATTTTAGGCGTTGACTTCTCACCTTCTTTTGACCATCCGGCAAATTCTCTTATATTAAAAGTTTTTGGTGATTCAAAATTATTTTCTTCAGCTAATTCATCAAATGTTTTTTGTTCTTGTGTGCAAGCAATTAATAAATTTTTATTAGAATTTTGTGTTTCTTTTAGTTGATCAAGCACAACATTTAATTCTGAACCACATAGATTGTTGTAAACGTTGCACACTGTATCTGATGAGCAGGCCTTTGAAAGTCCATCACCATCGATTTTCATAGTTTTTTCACAGTTGCAAATTAATATTTTATTATTATCAATATCCAATTTTAAACTCCCAAGATACCTGCATCAAAGAGTTAAAATGTGTAAATTGTCAATTAAATTATCTTTAAACACAAATTTTTAATTTGTTTTTTGATCTTTTATGTTGCTAATTTGTAAACATGTATATTTTAATTATGTGGCTTAATTGAGAACAAAATGAAAAACATAGAGAATGAAAAGCATCTTTTATATGCAGTAAGAATTATTTTGGAAAGAAAAGAAATTAACAATATTTGGGAAAGTCATAAATGGGTTATTAATGATTTAATACCTTTAGAGGTAAGTGGAGGATTAGGTTATCCCCCTATAAATGATGTAAGGATATATCCATTAATTAATGAGGTTAAAAAAGAAGATGGGCTTAATAAAAATTTGTATTTTGCAGAAGCATCAATAGATTTGCATCACGCAGAATCAGAGGGTTATGCTGAAAATCTACAATCATCAGATCCATCAGTCTATATAGTATTAAGGGATGGTGACTTGATTGATGAAGAAGAAAAAAATAATGAACAGGATGATAATATTGACATACATTTAGCCGAGGTATCACTTTCCCCCTATCATATTCAAGATTACGAAGATTGTGGTGAAGATAGAGTAGAAAAAATTCCATTATATGGACCTATTGCAGAACTTTTAGAAAAATTTGTTGAATTTCATTTTCATCCAGAAGAATTTAAAAAAAGGAAGAGAGATAAAAAGGATATTGACCAGAACGTAAAACGTGGTGGAGATGCTCGTTTAAAACTAAAAAACACATATAATTAACTTTAAAGTTAACGGAGTAAGAAATAAATGAAGGATGAAATTAATGCTGATTCCAAAGAAGGGTTTATGTCAAGGTGGTCAAAAAGAAAATCAAATCTAAAGCATGACCAAGGCAACGAGAAAAATATTAAGGGCAAAACAGAGTTACAAGAAAGTAATGTAAATGAACAAAAAACAGCTATAAAAGAAGAAGTTGATGAAAGTCAGTACAGTGATTTAAACGATCAAGAATTATTAGAAAAATTCAAACTTCCAGACCCTGAAAAAATAAAAAAAGAAAAAGGTTTAGATTTATTCTTTAAAGATGGGGTTCCCGATAGACTTAGACAGATTGCACTAAGACGAGTTTGGAAATTAAATCCAATCATTAGATTTGCTGATGCTGAGATAAATGACTATCACGAAGACTTTACGGATGCTGCCACTGTCATAGAGGGTATGCAGACAGCTTACCAGGTGGGTAAAGGGTATCTTTCGGAGATATTAAAAGATGAAGATAAAAATTCTCTAGATAATGAAGAAGAAAAAAAAGAATCAGAAAATAAAGACTTAAATTCTAAAGCTAATAAAAAAGCAACTAAGGCTCTTAAACCAAAAAGTAAAAAAGGAAAGTTGAAAGATAAGATAACAAATGCTGAAAATTCAGAAAGTACAGATAACGCTGTAAATGTAAAAAATTTAGAAATTCAAAATAAAGAGTCAAAGCCTATTGAAGAGAATTCTTTTGTAAACACAACGGTTGAAGAAAAGCCGACCCCCAAAATGATGGTCTTCAAACCTAGATCTTAATGATAATCATTATCATTAGCAAAAACAAAGGGTTAAATCAATTCTTTACTTAACAGATTAATTAAAAAAAACTTTATTTTTCTTTAAATATAATAAATAGTATATTTGGGAGATATAATTTGAGTTCAATTAATACAGTAAAAAGAGAAGTTGTTGATAATGAAGATCAGCTTAGGGCTGATATGTATTCATTTCTAGCAAGCCTTCTTAGAGCAGAGCCAACTGCTGAATTAGTTGAGAAACTAACTGTTCTAGAATCAGATGATACTCCTATTGGCAAATCTATTAAAACATTAGCAAAATTAGCTTCATCTCTTGATCTCCCCACGATAAGAGATGAATATGTTAGGATTTTTATTGGTGTAGGTAGAGGTGAATTGCTTCCTTTTGCATCGTATTATTTAACAGGTTTTCTAAAAGACAAGCCATTAGCTAAGCTTAGAAACGACATGACAGAAATAGGTATTGAAATAGAAAAAAATGTCAAAGAGCCTGAAGATCATATTGCAAGTTTGTTTGATATGATGTCAGGACTGATTCTTGGAAAGTTTAATAGAAAGTACTCAATTGGGGAGCAAAGAGATTTTTTTAATAAACATTTAGCTCCATGGGCAGATTTATTAATGAGGGATATTGAAAGTTCTAAAATAGCTGTGTTTTATTCGCCAGTTGGAACTATAGGTAGGGAATTTATCGAAATAGAACGATCATCGTTCAAAATGGATGTTACGGGGTAGCGGAAGGCCCCTGTTTCATAAGCTCAAATAGTTGAGCTTTATTAATGAGGAGTAGAAAATGAAAAGTAATAAACCACTAAACGGTAGAAGAGACTTTTTAAAAGGTGCGGCAATTACAGCTGCGGCAGCTACTGTTGCTGCAACTGTCTCAAAAACAGTATCTGCTGATGAGAAAATGAATACTACTGGTTCAGGCTACCAGAAAACAAAGCACGTTAAGACTTATTATGAAACTGCAAGATTTTAAATTAAATTAAATTATTTTAGGAGGAATACTATGCTTAGAAAGAAGACGAAAGGGGTGGCGATAGGCTCCCAAACTTCATCTTTCATTGGTAGAGCTACTGAAAAAGTCGTTGATAGACGTGCTTTTTTAAAAGGTTCTGGATTAGCTGTTGGAGGATTAGCTACTGCTGCAGCTTTAGTTGGATCAAATGTTAAGCCGGTGCAGGCAGCTGCTTCAAATGCAGCCGTGTCAATTAAGAAAACAGTTTGTACGCACTGTTCTGTAGGATGTACTGTTATGGCAGAAGTTCAAAACGGTGTTTGGACAGGACAAGAGCCAGGATGGGATAGTCCGATTAACCTTGGAGCTCATTGTGCTAAAGGTTCATCAGTTCGTGAAACAGCTAGTGGGGAAAGACGATTAAAGTATCCTATGAAGCTAGTTAGTGGGAAATGGACACGTATGTCATGGGATGATGCGATAAACGAAATTGGTGACAAGATGGAATCCATAAGGAAATCATCAGGTCCTGATTCGGTTTATTGGTTAGGATCTGCTAAATTCAATAATGAGCAATCATACCTATTTAGAAAATTTTACGCATACTGGGGTTCTAATAACGGAGATCACCAGGCTAGAATTTGTCACTCAACTACAGTTGCCGGTGTTGCGAACACTTGGGGCTACGGTGCGATGACTAACTCATATAATGATATTCACAATTCAAAAGCAATTTTTGTAATTGGTGGAAACCCAGCAGAGGCGCATCCAGTTTCATTAATGCACCTTATGAAGGCTAAAGAGCAAAATAATGCTCCTATAATTGTATGTGATCCTAGATTTACAAGAACTGCTGCTCATGCAGACGAATATGTAAGGTTTCGTCCGGGTTCAGATGTTGCCCTAATCTGGGGTATTATGTGGCATATCTTTGAAAATAAGTGGGAAGACAAAGAATTTATTAGGCAACGTGTGTATGGAATGGACGACGTAAGAGCCGAAGTAAAAAAATGGAACCCTGAAGAGACAGAGAGAGTTACTGGAGTTCCAGGTTCTCAATTAAAAAGAGTTGCTAAAATAGTTGCAAATAATAGGCCAGGTACATTTATTTGGTGTATGGGTGGAACTCAGCATACCAATGGAAATAATAATACAAGAGCGTATTGTGCATTCCAGTTGGCTTTAGGTAATATGGGTACTGCCGGTGGTGGTGCAAATATTTTCCGTGGACATGACAACGTTCAAGGTGCAACTGATTTTTGTATCTTATCTCACTCGTTACCAGGTTATTATGGGCTTTCCGCTGGTGCTTGGAAGCACTGGTCAAGAGTATGGGGAGAAGACTATAACTGGATTAAAGCAAGATTTGCTTCAATGAAGGGTAAAGACGGTAAGACAAAGAGCCTAATGAACCAAAAGGGAATACCCGTATCCAGATGGATTGATGGTGTTTTAGAAAATAAGGCTAACATTGAACAGCCTGACAATCTAAAAGCGATGGTATTCTGGGGTCATGCGCCAAACTCTCAAACAAGAATGAAAGAAATGAAAGTAGCGATGGAGAAATTGGACTTAATGGTCGTAATTGACCCATACCCAACTGTTTCAGCTGTTCTTTCTGATAAAACTGACGACGTGTACTTACTTCCGTCAACAACTCAGTTTGAAACTTACGGATCCGTGACGGCATCTAACAGATCTCTTCAGTGGAGAGAGAAAGTTATTGAACCTTCATTTGATTCATTGCCTGACCATACAATCATTTATAAGTTTGCTAAAAAGTTTGGTTTCGCAGACAGAATGTTTAGGCAAATTAAGGTTACTAACGATGAGCCGTTGATTGAAGATGTTACTAGAGAGTTTAATAGTGGAATGTGGACGATCGGTTATACTGGTCAGTCACCAGAGAGGCTAAAAGCTCACATGAAAAATCAGCATGTTTTTGACAGAACAACTTTGCAGGCTGTAGGAAGTGAAGTTGATGGTGATTATTATGGTCTTCCTTGGCCTTGTTGGGGAAATCCAGAAATGAAGCATCCTGGAACACCTTTGCTTTATGATACATCAAAGCCAGTAGCAGAGGGTGGGTTATGTTTTAGAGCAAGATTTGGAGTTGAGCATGAGGGAAATAATCTCTTAGCCGAAGGCTCATACCCGGTTGGTTCTGAAATCAAGGATGGTTATCCTCAGTTTACAATGGCAATGCTTAAGAAACTTGGTTGGGATAAAGATTTAACAGCCAAAGAAAAAGCAGCAATTGATAAAGTAGCTGGTGATAAAACCAACTGGAAAGTTGACTTATCAGGTGGAATTCAAAGGGTGGCAATTAAGCATGGTTGTGCTCCTTTTGGAAATGCTAAGGCAAGAGTAAAAGTTTGGACATTTCCAGACCCAATACCATTGCATAGAGAGCCGTTGTACACTTCAAGAAGAGATCTTGTAGCAGATTATCCTACATACTCTGATAGAATGGCTTACAGGCTTCCAACTTTATATAAGTCTATTCAAGACGTAGATCACTCAAAGAAATTTCCAATAATCCTAACATCAGGAAGATTGGTTGAATATGAGGGTGGTGGAGATGAAACTAGATCAAATCCATGGCTTGCTGAATTGCAACAAGATATGTTTGTAGAAATAAACACATTTGATGCAAATTCAAAAGGCATAAGAAATGGAGCAATGGTTTGGGTTGCAACACCGGAGGGTGCAAGGATTAAAGTGATGGCACAAGTCACTGAAAGAGTTGCAAAAGGTGTAGCGTTCTTACCATTCCATTTTGGCGGTCATATGGAAGGTAAGGATTTAAGATCTAAATATCCTGAGGGTTCTGACCCATACGTATTAGGTGAAGCAGCTAACACTGCTATGACTTATGGATATGACTCTGTAACCCAAATGCAAGAGACTAAGTGCTCTTTGTGTGAAATTGAACTAGCTTAAGGGAGACTTAAAAATGGCACGAATGAAGTTCTTATGCGATGCAGAAAGATGTATTGAGTGTAACGCTTGTGTAACAGCATGTAAAAATGAACATGAAGTTCCATGGGGTATCAATAGAAGAAGGGTTGTAACCATTCAAGACGGTAAGCCTGGAGAAAGATCAATATCAGTTGCATGTATGCATTGTTCAGATGCACCATGTATGGCTGTATGTCCTGTGGATTGTTTCTACGAGACAGAGCAAGGTGTTGTACTTCACTCAAAAGACCTATGTATAGGATGTGGATACTGCTTTTATGCTTGTCCTTTCGGAGCACCACAATATCCACAAGCTGGAAATTATGGTTCAAGAGGAAAAATGGATAAATGTACATTTTGCGCAGGCGGACCTGAAAATGACATGTCAGATTCAGAGTTTCAAAAGTATGGTCGTAACAGGCTGGCTGAAGGAAAACTCCCGGCATGTGCAGAAATGTGTGCAACAAAAGCTTTATTGGCTGGTGACGGCGATGAAGTTGCCAACATATTCAGAGAAAGAGTTGTAGCTCGTGGCTTCGGTTCTGGAGCCTGGGGATGGGGAACAGCATACCAGTTAAAAGGTTAATCTATAATACGAAAAGGCGGGAACATTGTTCCCGCCTTTTTTTTGATTCTTACAATACCTAAATAAAATTGAGGTAAAAATGTTCAATAAAATTATATTGCTGATATTATTTACGATAAGCACCATTTTAATGAGTTCTTGTAGACAAGAAGAGCAAAATAGAGTTTTAAATTATGAAAAGGGTGTATATCTTGGTAAAAAGGATACTGCTCTTTCTGAAAAATTAGTAACAAAACTAAGAATGCATACATCTAGACAAAGAAGTAACTAATACTTCAAAATTTGTTAGGAGGAAAAAATGATAAAAAAGATTATTGCGGGAATAATGATGGTTTTTTTAATAAACGTAGCCATTATTTCTAACTCTAACATTGCCATGGCTCAATCAAAAGGAGAAGTCCCTGGTCAAACTTTAGGATTAAAATCTGATGCAGATTTATGGCGATTTGTAAGGAACGGGAACACTGGATCTACTCAAATGAAAGATGAACTAGCTGCAGTCATGATACAATCAGAAGGTGATAATTGGAGAGCTTTAAGGAACGGTCCTATTTCAGTATTTGGTGGAATTGGACTAGCTGGAATTATTGGTTTATTAATAGTATTTTATCTTTACAGAGGTAAGATTAAAGTTGAATCTGGATTGACAGGTGAAACGATTCTAAGATTTGCTACAATTGATCGATTTGCTCATTGGTTAATGGCTGGATCATTTGTGCTCCTTGCATTCACTGGACTAAATATGTTGTATGGAAGGTATGTTCTTTTACCTATTATAGGACCCGAGTTCTTTAGTGCTATTTCAGTTTTTGGAAAATATATACATAATTATTTGTCTTTTGGTTTTATGATAGGCCTTGCATTAGCATTTGTATTATGGGTAAGACATAATATACCAACAAAAATTGATTGGGAATGGTTAAAAAAAGGAGGTGGAATTTTTAAAGCTGGGATGCACCCACCTGCGAAAAAGTTTAATGCAGGTCAAAAAATGATATTTTGGATAACTATGATCGGTGGATTATCAGTAAGTATGTCAGGTATAGCACTGATGTTTCCATTTGAAACTACTATGTTTTCTGAAACATTCGCAATGTTAAATGTTTTTGGATTAGATTTACCTACAAACTTAACAGCTATCCAAGAACAACAATATAATCAATTATGGCATGGTATTGTTTCACTAGGATTAATGATTATGATCATCGCACATATTTACATTGGTTCTGTAGGTATGGAAGGCGCAATTGATGCAATGAACAGCGGTAAAGTTGATAGGAATTGGGCTAAAGAGCATCATAATTTATGGGTAAAGGATGAAGACGAAAAAAACAAAAAACCTGAACCTGCAGAGTAATTTAAATAAGAATAATGACGTTTAAATTAGACATCTATAAGGGCATCAAAATATTATTATTAATTTTGATGCCCTTTTTTTTATTAATAAACAATACATTTGCAATAGAAAAGTTTACAGCTCACGGTGGTCCTGTAAAAGGCCTTGCTGTATCAAAAAATAATAAATATTTAGCAAGTGCAAGTTTTGATTATTCTGTTGTAATTTGGAACCTAAATCCAATAACAGAAAATAATACCTTAATTGGGCATGACGCATCTGTTAATACGGTCAAATTCTCTCCATCTAATGATTTACTAGCTTCTGGCGGGGATGATAATAAAGTAATACTGTGGCCAATCAGTGAACCACTAGAAAAAGACAAAGAAATTATTCCAAATGTGTTAGGTAAACATAAGGGTAAAATAGTAGATATAGACTTTTCAAAAGATGGTAAATATTTACTAACGGCTAGTTGGGACGGAAGCATTGGTTATTGGGATATAGAAAAAAGAAAAAATATCAGATTTATAAAAGGTCACAAAGGACCTGTTTATTCAGTAAAATTTTCTGATGATAATAAATATATATATAGCTCAGGTTATGATGGTGAAATAAGATTATGGAAAAGATCAAATGGAGAATTTGTTAGACCACTCATAAAAAATGGTTGGGGTGTATCTGTATTTGAGGTAAGTGAACAAAATAATTTTATTGCATATGGATCAATTGATGGGAAAATTATCATAAGCGAATATAACAAAGATAAAAAAATACTTGAAATCGGAGAGGATAGAACTCCAATCTTATCAATGTACTATTTAAAAAATGAAAATTTAATAAGTTTTGGAAATGCAAAAGGAAGGATGATAATCCTTGATACCCAAAAATGGGCTTTGGTAAGAGATTTTAACGCAGTCAACGGACCAATATGGGATAATATTTTATTTCCAAATGACTCTTCATTAATTGTAGCCGGTTTAGACGATTTTTTAACTCGATGGGAAATTTTTGACTTTCCACCTGAAATCTTAGAAAGACCTGGTCCAGCAAGAAGATTTAACCCAATTAAGGATGTTGGGAACGGAGAAAAACAATTTGCAAGGAAGTGCAGTGTTTGTCATACTTTGACATTAAATGGAAAAAAAAGAGCTGGGCCTACTTTATATAAAGTATTTGGAAGG
>ENA-OQVM01005081-OQVM01005081.1-marine-metagenome-genome-assembly--contig:-NODE-5081-length-12876-cov-4.419642_pt1 | contig 12876 bp, 8 predicted proteins | sample MGYA00237776_ERZ505498 | MGnify/ENA primary metagenome ERZ505498 (study PRJEB26159, sample SAMN06265151) | marine metagenome | isolation source: Helgoland LTER site | place: Germany:Helgoland, sampling... | reverse complement strand
TGATTGAAGATTGATCCGTCTGAAAAGAAAGTCGTGTCGGTGACAAAGACAACATTGGCGTCTGGCTGCCGGAATTGTACAAGATCAGCCACCGCCAATGCGCTGCCTTCCGACAGCACAAGATCCAGAACGATCACGTCGAAGAGATGAGACTGAATGACCTGCAGTGCCCTTTCCGCAGTTGGAACGAGCATCACTTCTACGTCAAGCCGCTCTAGATGGCGCTGCCAAAGGCGGCCCAAGTCTCTGTTTCGTTGAACAATCAAGGCCCGCATGTTTCCCCACCCTTTCGGCATCATTTGATCCCTGCAATAATTAGCTTTTAAGCCGGTGAGACGACTCCTGTGCTCAATGTGTTAACGAAGTGTTAACAGTGAAATGCCCGCTGTACCAAAGGACAGGTTTTCGCCGACGGTCTTGTAATAGGGGCAAGAATCCGCTTGAACAGCGCGAGCGAAAAAGAGGCAAAGCAGCATGACGACCTGGATTACAATTTGCGATACTTGCAAGCAGGAAGGGTGGGACGCCGGCGATATGTCCCAAACCGATGGCGAGGCCTTAGCAACACTGATCGAGGCAGCAGCAACCGGCCTGAGTGCAGTCAAAACGCGGCGTGTGTCTTGCCTGATGGGGTGCAAGAAAGCGTGCAATGTAGCAATTCAAGGGGCCGGCAAACTGAACTACACCTTGGGTGAGTTTGAACCTACAACCGAAGCCGCAAGCGGCATTGTGGCCTATGCGATGGCCCATGCAGGCTCTGACACGGGCCAGGTCCCCTACAGAGAATGGCCACAAGCGGTGAAGGGCCATTTCGTCACACGTCATCCGCCATTGCCGCAAGACGAATGACCGAAAAACGCGACCACGGAGGTGGCCTTGATGCCGCAATCGCCAAATATGGCGGTTCGCGTGGCGAATGGCTTGATTTATCGACCGGCATCAATCCGGTACCTTATCCAATGCCGACACTCCCCAAAGATGCGTGGACCGCATTGCCGGACGAGGCTGCGTTTGAACGGCTCTATGCGCTTGCGCGCAGGCTTTGGAACGTCCCTGATGAGGCTGCTATCATCGGTGCTACTGGCGCATCCGCGATTATCGCAGCCTTGCCGCGGGTGATCCCACGAGGCGAAGTCTGCATTCCGGGCCCGACATATAATGAACATGGGGCAGCTTTTGCAGCGTCCGGGTGGCGCTTGGGTCAAGACCCAAGCCACGCGCTGGTCGCTGTCCACCCCAACAATCCAGATGGTCACATCTGGAAGGTCAGTGATTTTGAAGCGGCCTACACGGTGATAGACGAAAGCTTCTGCGACATCGCGCCTGATCAATCATTGATCCATCTGGCTAGCCGCCCCGGAACAGTTGTGCTGAAAAGCTTTGGTAAATTTTGGGGGCTTGCCGGCTTGCGCCTTGGATTTGCCATCGGTGACCCAGCGATCATAACGAAACTGACCGATCTTTTGGGCCCATGGCAAATCTCAGGCCCCGCGTTGGCCATCGGCGCCGAAGCTTTGGCCGACCCTGCATGGGCCGATGAAACGCGCCAGCGATTGGACCGTGACACCGCCCGATTGGATGCATTGCTGACAAAAAATGGCGCAGAGCTTGTGGGTGGCACTACGCTCTTCCGGCTTTACAAAGTCGAAGACGCTAAGGCCGCACAGGACCGGCTTGCCAAGCATTATGTCTGGTCGCGGGTCTTTCCGTATGCCCCTGATTGGCTACGATTGGGCCTGCCTGCGCCTGAACGCTGGGCACAACTGGAGGCCGCGTTTTGACGCTTTTTTTTGGCATGTTGCTCGACGCGCTTTTTGGTGAACCGCGCTGGCTGTGGTCCCGCATCCCACATCCCGCAGTGCTGATGGGCCGCCTCATCGCGTGGTGCGACGAACGTTTGAACGCAGGGACGCGCAAACAATTAATGGGCGCGCTGACAATAACCGGGCTTTGCATAGGGGCAGCTGGGTTGGGTTGGGCTATCCAACTTGTGCCCGGTTACATTCTTGATGTGGTGGTTCTGGCGATCCTATTGGCACAAAAATCGCTGGTAGAACACGTGCAGGCTGTGGGCGATGCCCTGCGTCTGTCTTTGGGCGATGGACGGCGCAGTGTAGCGATGATTGTCGGACGGGACACTAAGGCGATGGACACCTCCGCTGTAGCGCGTTCGGCGATCGAAAGTGCTGCGGAAAACCTGTCGGATGGGGTCATTGCACCGCTCTTTTGGTTTGGTGTCGGCGGGTTGCCGGGATTGTTGATCTATAAAATCACCAATACAGCTGACAGTATGATCGGCTATCAAACGCCGAAATACGCAGCCTTCGGTTGGGCCGCAGCGAAACTTGATGACCTGCTCAATCTGATCCCGGCGCGACTGACCGCATTGTTAATCTGGATTGTTACATCCCGTGCGCACCCCAATCCGATATTTGTCGAGGCTCCTTTGCATCGCTCTCCAAATGCTGGATGGCCAGAGGCCGCAATGGCGCATGGCCTTGATATCGCACTCAGCGGGCCGCGGAGCTATGACGGGGAGCTTCGCCAATTTCCTTTCGTCAACGGTGATGGTGAGCGGACGCTCGGTTCCGACGATATCGACCGCGCCGTTGTGGTGCTTTGGAAAACTTGGGCGCTCTGCCTTGGAATGGCCCTTGCTGGCGCGATTGGCTCGCATCTGATCTGATCGGCGAAATTCGCCACTCTTATTGCGCCAGACTTGCACTGCACCGCGTCCCTGATACGGTCCGCGCAAACGAGCAATCCGGAGACCACCATGCGCATAGCAGCCCTCGCCCTTTCCTTTCTGGCCAGCACCGCGACGGCGCAGACCTGTGGCGGGCCGGTCGGTGCATTCATTGAAGGGGTCAAGGCCGAAGCCCGCGCCGATGGCATCCCCGCGGAAACGATCGATGCCTTTTTTCAAGGGGCGCAGATTGACCAATCCGTCATCAGCGCGGATCGGTCGCAAGGCGTGTTTCAACGCGACTTCATCAGTTTTTCGCGCGCATTGATCAGTCAAAACCGGATCGATAACGGGCGGGCCAACGGACAACGTTTCGACAGCACTTTCGATACGATCGAAGCGCGGTTCGGAATCCCGCGTGGTGTACTCTTGGCGTTCTGGGCCTTCGAGACCGACTACGGACAAGTGCAAGGCAACTTCAACACGCGCAACGCACTGCTGACGCTGGCGCATGACTGCCGGCGACCAGAGCTATTTCGCCCACAACTCATCGCGGCAATCGAACTTTACCGGCAAGGTGGCATGAACCCAGCCACGACCACAGGGGCATGGGCTGGCGAAATTGGACAGTTGCAAAAGCTGCCACGCGAGATCGTGCGCCAAGGCATGGATGGGGACGGTGACGGCGTTGTGGATCTGAAAGGCTCTTCGCCAGACGCGTTGATGACTGGGGCGAATGTCCTGTCATCTCTAGGCTGGCGCGCGAACGAGCCTTGGTTGCAAGAAATCGTTGTTCCAGAAAATCTTGATTGGTCCACCACGGGGCTGAACCACAAATCAAGCGTACGCGATTGGGCCGCGCGCGGGGTCCGTGCCCGTGAGGGTGCGCTGGGGTCCGCAAATTTGCAGGCCTCCATCCTTTTGCCGATGGGGCGCAATGGGCCCGCCTTTCTGGCCTACCCCAACTTCGAAGTGTATTTCGATTGGAACAAGAGCTTTGTCTATGTGACAACAGCCGCCTATTTCGCAACACGGCTTGGCGGGGCGGCGGTCTATGATGCAGGCAATCCCACACCCGCCCTGAGCGGCGCACAAATGCAGCAACTGCAACAAAAGCTCACGCAGCGCGGCCATGACGTGGGCGGCATTGATGGGATTTTGGGGGCCATGACGCGCGCAGCGGTTCAGGCCGAACAAACCAGACTAGGGCTTCCCGCGGATGCATGGCCAACAACGGACCTCTTGAACCGGCTCTAATATCATGGACGCTCTCATGCACGTTCGGCAGTTCTCTCACACACCCCATGTTATTATTGGCCCAAAAATATCCCCGCCGGAGGCAACTGACCTAGGCCACCATCGCTGCCGCACGCTTCAGATCCACGGACACCAACTGCGATACACCTTGTTCGCCCATAGTCACACCAAACAGGCGGTCCATCCGGCTCATGGTGACAGCATGGTGTGTGATGATCAGGAACCGGGTCTCGGTGCGGCGGGTCATTTCGTCCAAAAGGTCACAAAACCTTGTCACGTTGGCATCATCAAGCGGCGCATCAACCTCATCCAGCACACAAATTGGGGCCGGATTGGCCAAGAAAACCGCAAAGATCAGCGCCAGCGCCGTCAGCGTTTGTTCACCACCTGACAGAAGCGATAGTGTACTTAGCTTCTTGCCCGGCGGCTGACACATGATCTCAAGACCAGCCTCCAGCGGATCATCAGATTCAACCAGCACAAGCTTGGCCTCGCCCCCACCGAAGAGGTGGCTGAACAACAGACCGAAGTTCTCGTTCACCTGTTCAAAGGCTGTCAAAAGGCGCTCGCGGCCCTCTTTGTTCAGGCTCGCAATACCCGCGCGCAACGCAGCGATCGCCGCCTCTAGATCTGCCTTTTCAGACACCAACCCATCATGCTCAACCTGGACTTCCTTGGCGTCTTCTTCGGCGCGTAAATTGACGGCACCCAAGCTGTCCCGCTGGCGCTTGAGCGCATTGACTTGGCCCTCAACCACCTCTGAGGCGGGCATCTGGTCAACGTCAGTTTCCAAGGTCACCAGCAGCTTTTCAGGCGTGACTTCCTGCGCTTCCATAATCCGCTCAGCAGCATAGGCAACAGTTTCCTTCGCCGCATCTGACCGCGCCTCAGAGCGCGCGCGTGCCTCGCGGGCTTCCGACGCCTGGCGCTCTGCTTCGCGCTCCTGATGGCCCGCTTCGCGCAACAAGCTGTCCGCCTCAGCGAGCTTATCAGCAGAGGCCTTGCGCCGCACTTCAGCCTCGTCAATCGCATCAGCCAATTCCGCCCGCTTCGCGGCAATCTCTTCTGGTGCCGCTGTGGCCTCTGTCAAAGCCGCCTCAGATTCTGCCTTACGCTCGGCCAATTCAGCCGTCCGTTTGTTCGCCGTCTCAAGGCGGTGCTTCCAGCCGCTGACTTCTTTCGTGATTTCTTGGCTACGCTTTAGCCGTGCTTCGCCTTCGCGGCGCACTTCATCATGCGCTGACCTTCGCGACATCATCGTGATGCGCGCGGCCTCTACGGTCATTTTTACATCTTCAACAGCGGCACGGGCCGTCCCAAGATCGCCCAGCGCTGCAACCGCTTTTTCAGCCTCAACCAAAGCGCGGCGCGCACCCAACGCTTCTTCTTCGTGGCGTTTCACCGCCAAGCCAAAGCTTTCCAATTTGCCTTCCGAAAGATTGCGATCTGCCTCTGCGCGGCTCGCCGCACGGTTGGCGTCTGCCACTGCACTATCGGCATTCCGGCGGGCCTGACGGGCGGCATGATCCGCTTCGGATTGCGTTTTGAGCATCGCAGTCAGCGTCTCGTGCGCTTGAGCTGCACCTTGGGCCGTCGCTGAAATCTCTTCCAAGTCACGCTTGAGTTCGGTCAAGCGGTTCAGCTGCTGCAACCGCAATGCCGCTGCAGAGGGCGCATCTTCGGCACCTGCACGGAACCCGTCCCAACGCCACAAATCACCGTCAACAGAGACAAGCCGCTGTCCGGGCTTAAGGTCAGCTTGAAGGCGCGGGCCGTCCTCGGCATCCACAAGGCCAACTTGGCTCATACGGCGCGCCAACACTTCCGGCACTGTCACGTAGTTTGTTAACGCCTTCACCCCTTCGGGCAAGGTTTGCGCAGCTTTATACCCGGGCAGCATCGCCCAGCCTGATTTCGCACTTGCGTCAACAGCTGGCGCGCGCAGATCATCGGCCAACGCAGCACCCAGCGCCTTTTCATAACCACCCTGCACACGCAGCAGATCAAGAACCTGCCCGCCTTCGGCCGTGTCGCGTTCGACCAGTTTAGCCAAGGCAGACACTTCGGCACGCAGCGCATTGGCTTCGCCTTCGGCAGCCGACCGCAAAGCGCGGGCATCGCTTTCGCGTGACTGGGTATCGGCGCGTTTCGTTTCAGCCGCAATCAGTGCCGCATCTGCGGCCTCGGCAGCGGCGACCGCGGCTGTTTCAGCTTCACCTGCCGTGACAAAATCAGCTTCGGCTTTGGCAAGCGCTGCAGCAGCATCAGCCATCGCAGCCTTAGCGCGCACAGCTTCTGCTTCACTTTTCGTCATTGTCGTGCGGTTATCTTCGAGCAAACGCTGCGCAGACTGGTGGCGCGCGGCCAGTCGGGCGACGTCTTCTGTCAGTTGCGCCAAATCCGCCTCGCGTTGCTGCAAAACGCCTGCGGCTTCGCGTGCGCCAACTTGGGCTTCTTCCAGTCGGCCGTCGTGGCCTGCGCCGGCTTTGCCAATTTCGCGGGCTTCCCATTCTAGACGCTCAATTGTTTCGTGCGCGTCTTTGTTCAAACCACTTTCACGGTCCATATCGCGGGTCAGTTGATCAATGCGGGCACGCAAGGTTTCAATCATCTCGCGGGCGCGAATTTCTTGATCTTTCAACGTATCGCGCTGGACTTGCAGACGCTGCAAGACAGCGGCAGCAATCGCTTCTTCCTCGCGCAAAGCTGGCAATGCGTCCTCAGCCACAGCCCGCGCTTTGGCGGCTTCACGGGCCGCCTTTTCCGCCGCACCAGCCGCTGTCGTGCGTTCGCGTAACTGGTTAGCAGCAGCCAACAAAGCCTCGTCCGCCTCTTTCCAGCGGCGGAACAACAGCAATCCTTCGGCCTTGCGTAGCTTTTCACCGATTTCGCGGTAGCGTGCTGCTTGCTTTGCCTGCCTCGCCAACTGCGCCAGTTGCGCTGCCAATTGCTCAATCACATCATCAACGCGGGTGAGGTTTGATTCCGCACCCTTCAGCTTCAACTCGGCCTCATGGCGGCGTTGATACAGACCTGAAATTCCCGCAGCTTCTTCCAAAATCCGGCGCCGCGATTTTGGTTTCGCATTGATCAATTCAGAAATCTGGCCTTGCCGGACCAACGCTGGTGAATGCGCACCGGTTGATGCATCGGCGAACAACATCTGGACGTCGCGGGCACGGACGTCCTTCGGCCCTACTTTAAAAGCAGACCCCGCATCACGCGTGATCCGGCGCGTGATCTCAAGGTTATCATTGTCGTTGAACGCGGCAGGGGCGAGCCGCTCACCATTGTCGATGACCAGTGACACTTCGGCAAAGTTGCGCGCAGGCCGCGTGGCCGTTCCCGCAAAAATCACGTCCTCCATGCCGCCGCCGCGCATTGCCGTCGGGCGGTTTTCGCCCATGACCCAGCGCAGCGCCTCTAGCAGATTGGATTTTCCACAGCCGTTTGGGCCCACAACGCCCGTCAAACCATCGGTGATGATCAGATCGGTGGGGTCCACAAAGCTTTTGAAGCCGTTCAGTCGCAGTTTGCTAAAGCGCACCTACAATTGTCCTAAGTGATTCCTAAAGGTTCAAAAGCATCGCCCTGCGTCACGGTAGCTGTCAACGGGCAGCCCCCGTATGTGGCGGAATTGGGCTAGTTATCCACAAGATATTGCGTTTTAGGGCGGTTTCGTGCGGGGAATTGCCGCTGGACGCTGCGGCGACTGCGGCATGACGGGTTATTGAAGCTGGGCGCTTGATTGAATAGGTCTCTGCGCAAACCTGCTTATCCCACGATTCTAACCTTTTTGAACTGGACACTCTTCATGGCCGCTAAAATCCCCGCTACCGTTGTCACCGGCTTTCTTGGCGCTGGTAAAACGACGCTGATCCGCCACATGCTACAAAACGCACAAGGCAAAAAGATCGCGCTGATCATCAACGAATTCGGCGATCTGGGCGTGGACGGGGATATCCTGAAGGGTTGCGGCGCAGAGGTTTGCACAGAAGACGATATCGTCGAGCTGTCCAACGGCTGCATTTGCTGCACCGTTGCCGATGATTTCATCCCTACGATGGAAGCCTTGCTGGCACGCGACCCAAAACCAGATCACATTGTGATCGAAACATCCGGTCTGGCCCTCCCGCAACCACTTGTGCGCGCGTTCAACTGGCCCGGCATTTCGACCAAAGTGACTGTCGACGGTGTTGTAACCGTTGTGGATGGCCGCGCCGTTCATGATGGGCAGTTTGCGCACAACGTTGCGGCGGTTGACGCCCAGCGCGCGCAGGACGAAAATCTGGACCACGAGACGCCATTGTCAGAGTTGTTCGAGGACCAGATCGCCTGCGCCGATATGATCGTTGTAAACAAAATCGACCTACTTGATCCGGCAGAGGCTGACGCGCTGACCGCCCGTCTTAAATCGGAATCCCGCGCTGGCGTGCAAGTCGTCAAAACCTCTATGGGTGCGCTACCTATTGATATTTTACTGGGGCAAGGCATCGGTGCCGAAAGCGATCTTGAGGCCCGCCACGAGGTGCATCACCACCATCACCATGATGACGACGAAGACGACCACCATGATCACGCCCACGAGCATGGCCATGACGAGTTCGAGAGCTTCATCGTCAATCGCGGCGAAATCGCGGATGCGGCGGCCTTCGCCACGCAAGTCGCAGACGTGATCCGCGCCAACAACATTCTGCGGCTTAAAGGATTTGTCGCAATTGAAGGCAAGCCGATGCGTTTGACCCTGCAGGCCGTGGGCCCACGCGTTGACACCTATTTCGACCAGCCCTTTGGCGATGCGCCGCGCACAACGCGGCTCGTTGTGATCGGCGAAGCCGGACTGGATCACGCCGCAATCACCGCCGCCCTGCAAGCCTGATCGCAAGATGATCATCGTCGAGAAAACAGATCCTCACCATCCGCAGGCCACGGCGCTGCTGAAGCAAAGTCATGCTTTGATGGAAAGCCTGTTTGCGCCCGAGGATAACTTCTATCTCGACATTGCTGATCTGGTTGACCCCAGCATTCATTTCTTTGCCGCAAGGATCGGCAAGGACCTTTGCGGCACTGGCGCGCTGAAGATCAATAGCGGCTACGGTGAAGTGAAATCAATGTTCGTCGCAGAGGACGCCCGCGGCAAAGGTGTCGCCGACGCCATCCTGCGCCAGATCGAAGATCAAGCGCGGGCAGATGGTTTGACCGTGATCAAGCTTGAAACAGGCAATGTACTGCATGCAGCCCATAGGCTTTATCGCAGGTTTGGATTTGAAGACTGCGGTGTCTTTGGCGACTACGCAGAAGCAAACAGCTCTCTTTTCATGGAAAAGAAGCGGTGAACTTACTCTTCCTTTTTGGCCTCGGCCGCCGCTTTCATCCGCGCCAACAATTCTTCTTTGCTGGGGCGCTGACCAAATGGTTTTTTGGTGCTGCCGTGGGCATTGTGTTCGTTATGTCTCGGTGCATTCTTACCCAATGTCGCCGCTCCTGTAGCTTTATAATCCATGGTCGTAACCTTATGTTTGGCCGCTCTTTAGCACGAGGGTTTCGCCAATGCACCTGCTAGCCGCAACACCCGGTGCGATTTCTGACGGCACCGAACCGGTCGATCTGGGGCAAACCCCCGCCGATGTCGTGATCATCTCGTCGGCCGATACCGAGTTGGCAGCACTGTCAGAGGCGCGGTCAGAAATGGCGGACCCACCCAGCCTGCGCTTGGCAAACATGATGCATTTGATCCACCCGATGTCGGTTGATCTGCATCTGGATGATTGCGCCACAAAATCACGGTTGGTGATTGCGCGCATATTGGGCGGCGCGGGCTATTGGAAATATGGACTGGTCCAATATGCAGCGCGTTTGCGCGAGGCTGGCATCCCCTTTGCGGCACTGCCCGGCGACTACAAACCCGACCAAGAACTGCGCGAACTCTCGACCGTCAGCGGCGAAGACTACGACACCCTGTGGTCCTATCTGGTCGAAGGCGGCCCGCAGAATAGCGCTAATATGCTGGCCTACGCAAAGGCCATGCTTGATGGCGGCGAAAAGCCAAGCGTACCAAGCCCGTTGTTACGTGCAGGCGTCTATTGGCCCGGCGCAGGCATCGCTGATCTGTCCGCGGCCAAAGCGGGCTGGACGGATGGGGCACCAATCGTGCCAATCGTTTTCTACCGCGCACTGGTCCAGGGCGGCGGTCTTAACCCCATCAACCGCATGGTGCGCAGTCTATCACGTGCAGGCCTGAACCCTTTGCCGATTTTCGTGGCCAGCCTCAAAGACCCTGTCAGCACCGCCACACTTGATCAAATCTTCGCGTCCGCACCGCCCGATGTAATCCTCAACTGCACCGCATTCGCAGTGGGCAGCCCACATGACGGCGACGACAGCCCAACCAATCCGCTGCTCAGCAACGAAGCCCCCATTTTCCAAGTCATCCTTTCAGGCGCATCAGAAGCATCATGGGCTGATGGACTACACGGCCTGACCGCACGCGATATCGCCATGAATGTGGCCTTGCCAGAGGTCGACGGGCGCATCCTGTCCCGTGCAGTCAGCTTCAAAGGCGAAGCGTTCTTTGACGAAGCCACCGAATGCCCCATCGCCACATATCAAGCACGCGGCGACCGCGTTGATTTTGTGACGCAATTGGTCAAAGGCTGGGCTAATCTTCGTAACACTGCCGCCGCTGACAAAAAGACGGCCCTGATCCTTGCTAACTACCCCAACAAAGACGGGCGGCTGGCCAATGGTGTCGGCCTCGACACCCCTGCAGCAACGGTACATGTTCTCAACTTGCTGAAATCCAGCGGCCATGCGGTGACACCCCCAGTCGACAGTGCCACCTTGATGGCGCAAATGATGGCAGGTCCAACAAACTGGCTCACCGATCGCGCCGAAAAAGAGGGCGGCGAATTCCTCGCTTTAGACGCCTACAAACAGCACTTCGACGCGCTGCCTTGGGACGTCAAAGAACAAATCACATCGCGCTGGGGCGCACCCGAAGACGACGTTTTCGTCTGTTCAAAAATACCTCCGCCGGAGGCTCCAACAGACACCCCACGGACAGGTTTCGCCTTGAGCATCCACCGTTTCGGCAATGCGGTCGTCGGTCTACAGCCCGCACGTGGCTACAACGTTGATCCAACTGAAACCTACCATTCCCCTGATCTGGTCCCACCTCACAATTATTTGGCGTTCTATTTCTGGCTGCGGCACCACTGGGGTGCCGACGCGATCGTGCATATGGGCAAACACGGCAACCTTGAATGGTTACCGGGTAAAGCGGTGGCACTTTCCGAGACCTGCTGGCCAGAAGCCGTTTTCGGACCTACACCACATCTTTACCCCTTCATCGTGAACGATCCCGGCGAAGGCACGCAAGCCAAACGGCGCGCATCCGCGGTGATAATCGACCACCTAACCCCGCCGCTAACACGCGCCGAAAGCTACGGACCGCTTCGCGATCTCGAAGCTTTGGTTGATGAATATTACGAGGCAGCAGGCGTCGACCCACGCCGCATCGCGCATTTACGCAAAGAGATTTTGTCGCTTTCGGATGTGACGGGCCTTGGCAAAGACGCCGGCTTCACGGGCGATAGCGACGGTGATCTGGGCAAACTTGATGCGTATCTTTGCGAGCTCAAAGAAGCGCAAATCCGCGACGGGCTGCACATCTTCGGGCAGTCCCCGACAGGTGACCAAGAACGCGATCTGGCGATTGCTCTGGCTCGCGTGCCACGCGGTGCTGGCAAAGGCCGCGACGCATCTTTGTTGCGTGCTTTGGCGAAAGACCTTGGCCTTTCAATCGACCCGCTTGATTGCGATCTCGCGGCACCTGCACCAGAAAAACCGGATGCATTGCTGGATGAAACCCATTGGCGCAGCAATGGCGACACGGTTGAAAAACTCGAAGCGCTCAGCCAGCAGATCGTAAGCGGGGAAACACCTGCAATAGGTCCGCAAAGCGCGCTGGTTGCAGCAGAGATCACCGAACGTATCTTGCCGACAATCCAACCTTGTGGCTCTGCCGAAGGTACTGCCTTGCTGATTGGATTGGCCGGAAAATTCGTCCCTCCCGGCCCATCAGGTGCACCAACTCGTGGGCGTTTGGACGTGCTGCCAACTGGCCGCAACTTTTTCTCGGTCGACAGCCGCGCGGTCCCGACCCCAACGGCTTGGGCGCTAGGATGGAAATCGGCGAACCTATTGATCGAAAAGCACCTTCAAGACCATGGTGACTGGCCGCGTAGCATTCTGATCACAGCATGGGGCACCGCCAACATGCGCACGGGCGGCGATGATATCGCGCAGGCACTCGCGCTGATGGGCGTCAAACCAACATGGGACAGCGCCAACCGGCGTGTCACTGGATTTGAAATCTTGCCGCAATCGGTTCTTGGACGGCCTCGGGTTGACGTCACATTGCGCATCTCGGGCTTTTTCCGTGACGCATTCCCTCAGCTGATTGCCCTAGTCGATTCAGCATCCCGCGCAGTCCAAGACCTTGACGAGCCCGCCGATCTGAACCCTGCCGCGGCACGCACCAAAGCAGGCGAAGACCAAACCCGCGTCTTTGGTTCCAAACCCGGTGCTTACGGCGCAGGCCTGCAGGCATTAATTGACGAACGCATCTGGGCGGATAAATCCGACTTTGCAGAGGCCTATCTGGAATGGGGCAGCTACGCCTACGGCAAAGGCGCGCAAGGCCACAAAGCCCGCAACGCTTTTGAGGCACGCCTTTCCCAAACCGAAGCCATCGTGCAAAACCAAGACAACCGCGAACACGACATTCTAGACAGCGACGACTACTACCAATTTGAAGGCGGTGCCGCTGCGGCGATCAGCACACTGCAAGGTCAAGACAGGCCCATCTATCACAACGACCATTCACGCCCCGAACGACCGGTAATCCGCACTTTGGATGATGAAATCGGACG
>ENA-OQVM01005072-OQVM01005072.1-marine-metagenome-genome-assembly--contig:-NODE-5072-length-12893-cov-9.234863_pt1 | contig 12893 bp, 13 predicted proteins | sample MGYA00237776_ERZ505498 | MGnify/ENA primary metagenome ERZ505498 (study PRJEB26159, sample SAMN06265151) | marine metagenome | isolation source: Helgoland LTER site | place: Germany:Helgoland, sampling... | reverse complement strand
GTTGCTATTTGCTGATAATGATCTCTCGCGGAGCAACTGACCCGAGATCCCTGCTTCTTGGTGATCGAGAAAGTTTGAATAAAACATCTGACAAAACGTAATAATTCCGACTGCAATGATGGCCTGTTGACGAGGTTTATTTGAGAAAGCGCATTTATTGCAACTAATTCCGGGTTTCCAGCCTGTTTCCAATATTGAGAGCCTTTTAAGATGATCAAGAATCAAACGTTATTTGCCTTTTTATTCAAGGGCGCAGTGGTCGCAGCGTTGGTTGGGTTGCCAGCTGCGCTTTCCGCTCAGGATGCCTGGTTTCCTTCCAAGTATGGTCAACAGGACACCTTAGGCGCTGCAAACAATCTAAGTGCTAGCCATGTTTTGAAGGCAAGCCGCCTAATAACTCAAGGTAAGGTCTACTCCCTCGGTGTCGACATTAGCTCTGAGTCGCCTCCTCTCCCGAGTGGGCCGAGAGAATATAAATTGAGTCTCGTTCAGCCCGCCAAAGGCGCAGCCGGAACACTGGCTCATCACGCGAATGGCAAAGGTATAACCCAAGGCGCCAATAAATTAACTGCGAATGCTGACTTTCTTACGATATGGATGGGCATAGGAACACAGATAGAAGGCCTTGGTCATATTGGTATTGATAATCTTCACTATAACGGAGTGGACGCGAGCGATTTCGTGACAGGTAATGGGGTGACCAAGTATTCCATTCATGAAGTTCCACCTATTGTTTCACGAGCTGTCTTGCTAGATATTGCAGCCGTTACGGGAAAAGCCTCTCTCCCAGGCGGTTATGCCATTAGTGCTGAAGAGATCCAGTTAGCAGAGGAATCTGCCGGCATACGAGTTGAAGAGGGCGATGTGGTTCTGATTCACACTGGCTGGTTGGCTTCTGAGAAGGAGGTGAAACAAAGTTACGGTGGGAAGCAGCCCGGCCTTGGGGTGGCTGCGGCACTTTATCTCGCTGATAAAAACATAGTAGCTATAGGAGCGGATAATGATGGCGTGGAGGCGATTCCAGCAGAAGATCCTAACAATGCATTTCCTGTGCATACCGAGCTGATCACAAAGAACGGTATCTACTTGATGGAAAACGTGTGGTTAGATGAGTTGGCTCGAGATAAAGCAACAGAATTTCTTTTCGTGCTAGGTCAGCCAAAATTTGTCGGAGCCGTTCAAGCAGTCGTCAATCCCATTGCAATACGCTAACCACACGGAGCTTTTTGCCTTTAGCACAAACTCATTGCGACACCGTGGTCTTCATGTTGCTGCGCGAGGCAAAACACCCTATCGACCTGCGAATTAAGCCCAAGAGTACTGAGAGGGTAACAGTGGTTCTTGCGATGGGAAAATGCAGGTATAGGTGCGTAGGAATGTGGTTCTTAAAGCGTTATGAATGGTAGCTACGGGTGGACTTGAATAATAGCTATATCTATCTGGTTTAATTAAATTTAATTATTAAATATTAAATAAGTACCGTCAAAAGTACCGACAAATAAAATTGCAGCAACAATTAACCGATGCTTCTAACCTTCCCAAAAGCTACGAAGCCGCTCCTTAGCCAGCCCTCGATCGGTCCTGGTCACGTGAATAACATAGCAACCCAGATCATCAGGCTTAAACCTGATTGGGCGGCCGTCTTCTGCTGTCACCACTAACTCACCACCAGAATGCTCTACATACGCATAGGAGCGCCCCTGAGCATAAAACAATTTATCGCCAGCAAACACCTCTCGATCGTCCAGTAACCGCTTGATCTGCATATTTAGGCCCTCTGTGTGGTGGAATGACCTGTATTATAACCCCGCGCGTCAAGCGGACTCAGACCCCACCCCTAAAACCTCAAAATGGCCATATCCAGACCCCACCCCCGGGGGTGCCCCCACTTGCACAGAAAGGTTCCCTATTTTGCTAGTACATACTATTGTGGGTGAACCTCCGGCTAGTGATGAGAGCAAGCCTATGAAGTTGCACAATTCCATATAAATAATCATCGCTCAGTCATTAGGCAGGGTTTCGCAAGAATTCTAATGTTAAAAATAAGAGGAAGCACAATGAGGAATTTAATATTAATGTTTTTAGTAATACCGGTAATGGTTGTAGCGCAAGAATTACCTGCTCCAAATTCTATTTATGTTTCGACTCAGTGCTATATGAACGATGGGTACTCGATGGAAGATGTGGTTAAACAGTTTAGAGAATCAAATATAGCTGGGCCGCAAAGGGTTTTTGTCCGGCAGCCAATATCATCACTAAGTGCTGCTGAAAACCAATTTATAAGAATAGTGGTGTGGGAAGATATGGAGGCTTGGGCGACAAATGTATCTTTAGGAGCGCCTACCGACACTTACTCTTGTAATAATGCACAACGGCGCTTTTATACGAACCGCCGAGTTGGAACCAACGATTCAGCATACGAAGACGGTGTTTCACTAGTGACCACGATGCGGTGCGAACTAGTGAAAGGAACCACTATCAGCGATACATACTCGAACCTTAATGAAAATCAAGTTGCAAGAGAAGAAGCTGGAGATACGACGATCCTTCAATTCTCGCATTTGCTGCTTGGGCCAAATCCAGATGGCGAAATGAGGTCTTCTATTATCATCAGAAGGGTTGGGGACACAGAAGCTGGTTTAGCTAGATCCCTTGATATGATGTGGGAAAACAACCTTTCAATAGGCACACCAATTAATGCTCCTGCCAAGTCTTGTGAAAATCCTACATTATGGCGGAGCTATTTAGTAAGCAATTAGTCGAAAGATACCGGGCGTTCTAACTTAGAATGTGATCTTTGACTCTATCTAAGAGCTTCAGTACGCTAAGTTAGAAGGCCATCCCCTAAAACCACAAAATGGCCTGATCCAGACCCCACCCTAGGGGGCACACCCCGATAAGTCAGGATGGTTCCATTGCACCCGTATACATACTATTGTGGACGAAAGTTTAGGTATTCCGCAGAATCAAGCTATGAAACTACTAACTACAATAATCCAGCTCTGCTTGCTATCTAAAGAATTGAGGCGGTATCTATGTAGAGGGTTCACACTTAGTCGACTGATTGGAATTAAGTAATGAATAAATTTTGGGAAAAATTTAAACACCGCAACGTAGCAAAGGTTGCAGCTGCGTACGCAGCAATAAGTTGGTTTTTACTTCAAGCTCAAGAAGCCGTGCTGCCGACTATAGGGGCACCAATGTGGGTTCAGCAGACCGTTCTTTTTTTAATGCTCATAGGGTTTCCAATTGCGTGCGTAATAGCTTGGGCGTCAGATTCTGACTCTAAAGAGATAGACAAGGGGGGAACTGCATATCCGCATGACGCAGAGCAAACGTCGAGTGGAGTCAAACGCAAGAAAATGATTTTAGGCACGTCGATGATGGCTATCATTGCGCTTTTCGCCTTTTATGTTTCTCCGTATGTATTCGACTCCGAACAAATGACGCGTGGTTCAACCAGTTTAGGGGACGGTGCAAAGTCTCAGTTAGAAACGCCACAAAGCCCAAGATTTGAGCTTAATCTCGGGGCAACAGGAACGAATGAATGGGGGCTTACTTCAGAAATCGCGATATCGCCAAACGGTCGCTATGTCGCGTTCACAAAAAACGGGGATGGTGCAGGAGAATTATTTGTTCGAGATCTTTTCCGAGGAGGCTCTACTAATAGAGTTGCGGGATATAGATGGGGAACCGACGTGCACGGCATCGTCAATTTTTCTAAAGATGGAGAGTGGGTAGCTTATTTTGACTCAGGTATATTAAAACGCGTGCGAGTCTCTGGAGGAGCACCTCAAAATATTTTGAATGGTACGTTGGGCAGAACAAGTGGGTATCATCTTGAAAATGACTCAATTACCTTCACAGGAGTAAATGACTTCATCGAAAGAGTTGACTTAAAAACAGATTCCCGCTCTGTACTCGATGGATTCGATCAACTTGATGCTACCCGAATTTATCGCTGGCCTCAGATGTTAAGTGATAATTTATTGCTCGTTTCAGCCGCATCACAGGTTGCTGGTTCTTCATCTGTTCTGGTGCTTTATGATATAGAGAACATGTTGGCTGAAGAAATAATTAATAACGCAGTAAACGCTCGATTCGTACACGCCACTAACCATATTGTCTTCGTTAGAGAAACCGCCCTTTGGGCAGTTCCTTTTGATTTAAAATCCAAAAAAATAACAGGGCCAGAGGTTAGGGTAATCGATGAAATACAAACGAATGGTATTTTAGGCAGTGCGGCTTATGCTTTTTCAGATAGCGGACGATTAATTTATCTATCGGGATCTGACGTTGCCGTTGCCTCGACTGACCTAACCCTCAATGTGTTATCGCGTTCTGGTGAAATTGTCGATAAGCTCGAAATTTCTGGACGAGTTGGACAGTTGGCTATCTCGCCAGATCAATCTCAACTATCGTACACTTTATATGAGAATGCTGATTCTGATGTCTGGGTATGGGATTTTGATCAGCAAGTCGCAGGGAGGAGAACATTTGACGGAGATTCCAGCAGGGCGCATTGGAGCTTCGATTCATCTACGCTGGTATTTAACGTTATTTCTGAGACACAAGATTTAGGCGGCATATGGGCGGTACCATCTGACGGGTCTTCTCAGGCTAATGCAATCTATACTAATGGTAATTCTCTGCCATGGATCCAGTCGATATCACATTCAGATGATAAAATATTCTTCTACAATGGCGCTTCACAAATTGGCATGGGAGCACTTTGGAGTTTAGATATATCAGACAGGCAGGAAACTGAAAATACTATATCGCAAATTGAAGTTTCCCCAAATACCGAAGAGGTATGGTGGTCTAGGGTGACAGCCTCTCCAAATGGTAACTGGATTTCCTATGTAAGTAATGAATCAGGCGCAAATCAAATTTATGTCAGGCCTTATCCAGACATAAGCTCAGGTAAATTTCAAATTAGTGCCACTGACGCCGTTAGCCCTATTTGGTCGCAGAAAAGTGATGAATTATTCTTCCGATCAGGTAATAAATTCTACAGCACCGCTTTTGAGGAGCATGCGTCGAATACGAGGAGGTTTATTGACTTAAAAGAGCCTGAGCTTCTCTTTGAGCACACGATAGTAGAAAATCACCTCACGTTCCCTGCATATGTTTACAATGCACTAACCGATAACTTTATTATTTTATCCACATCGGGCACAAGTCGTTCAGAAGTCCAGGCGCCCACTTATGAAGGTGCCACAACATTGACTGTCGTTGAAGATTGGTTCACTGAACTTAAGGCGTTGGCGCCGACTGAACTCTAATAATGTGTATATTCGGCGGCTTTATGTTCAAGAACGACATGTATTGTAACCCTACGTGTCAAGCGGACTCAGACCCCATCCTCAAAAACCTAAAAGCGGCCATATCCAGCACCCAACCCCCGAGGGTACCCCCACTTGCTCATAAAGGTTCCCTATTATGCTAGTACATACTAATCTGGACGACGGTTAAGTATTACTGATTTTTTTGGGGCTAAACCGAGTATCTTCTGATTATCAACTGAAGTGTTATTACTTAGCCAGCGAATGATGACCTACTACTGAAACTTAATACTAATATTAAGTACATTTTAAAATTGAAGGAATGATTAGTATGAAAATACTATCAAAAAATATTTTTCCTATGTGCCTCATAATAGTTGTTTTTGTGGCAATTTCTTCGCAGTATATTTTTATTGAAAATATACCAGGATTTTACGGTTTTTTTGAATTAAACGTGTTTGTGCCATTTCTTATACTCATACTTTCTCCTCTTATATTGGTACGGAAACATCGAATAAATACGATGCATCTTATAAAATCTAATTGTTTGCCAGCAGGCTTGCTAATAAGCTGCGTTAATTGCACTGTTTTGTTAAATGATATGGACGGCTACATTGAATTCTATACTGATATTCAATATGTTTTTGCTCCTATCTTATTGAGCCTTATTGGTTATTTTTTTTTCTCATTTTTCGAAAGTATGCATAGGGCGCCTGTATTTTCAAAACTTGATCTAACAATACTATTAAGTCTTAAGGTAATATTAGTTCACATTTATTTTTATTACGCTGCTTATACGCTAAATGATTCGCTAGAGATGTTCTATTCACCAATAGCCGGAATAATTATATTCTGCATTATATTTACAACGATAAATCACCCTTCATTTAATAGTAAAAATACTTTTGAGAAAATATACATAGGATCAGTCTTTAGTTGCATCTTTGCTGCTGCTTCTGGCGTTTTTGTCTATAGCTCAATGGTTGCGTCTGGTATACAAGGATTTAATCTGAACCTTCTGGGAGAGATGATGTCAATACCCGTTTTAAGTTTCGTATACGGATTTGGGTGTGCGTATTGCTCAAGCGGTCTTGAATTAAAAAAAAGTAATTCGATGCATTTAGATAATAAAAGTAGTGTTTACCTGCTTGAGAGTTGGGTGTTTTTTATTCTCCTAAGTATTCCACCTATGACCATTATTGAGTTTGCAGATTTCATCTCAGATCATGAGATTGCTGTAGATATTTCTGATTAATGTAGAAACAATAGCTAGACTCCGGTCAGTCCTATCTTTATTCAGCAGATAACAACCGAATTCAACGGGCGAACTCTTAAATTTCTTGCTATCAGGCGACACTGCATCGAGCTGGCCGTCAGCATGCTCTGCAAACTCACAATGCTCTCCCTGTCTGTTAATAGGTCTATCTCCAGCAACTACTAGTCTGTCGTCCAATAACCGCTTGATCTGCATATTCAGGGCCTCTGTGAAGTGCTAAAGCCTATATTGTAACCCCGCGTGTCAAGCGGACTCAGACCCCACCCCTAAAACCTCAAAATAGCCATATATAGACCCTACCCCCGGGGGTACCCCCACTTGCACAGAAAGGTTCCCTATTATGCTAGTACATATTATTCTGGGTGAGTGATTGGTAAGGAAGACTGCATTGAGTCTGCAGGAGATTCTTATGGGGCAGAACTTTGAAGAAACCAAACTCTCTGATAGCCGATGCTTGTAATATCTTTTTTTTGTAACCAAAATGTAATACATTTATGAAAATTTTTAGTCGGAGTAATACTTTTATTTTCAATTAGTCATTTTTATGCTGAGGAAGTAGATCCTAACATTGCACTCGTACAAATAGCTTTGAGGCATCTCTTGAAGAATTCATCGCCCGCGACGCGGTTGGACTATTACGCTATAACTACAACAATTTTTTGGGCTAAATCTCATGACCCAGCACAACTACAACGATTCTATAGAGGCCTGTGCAGCGCATTACGGCGACGAGGCAGAAGCTGTCAAGACCTACATGCAGAAAGGGCTAAAACAAGCCCTTAGGCTCCCAAATAGGGGGCCTATTCAATTCCTTAAAAATGGCGCTCTACATCCAGAAATTCGGGAAGCATACTCTAAGTATGGCTTTTATGTTTTTGAGGGTGTAGTCACAGCTCAAGAGATGTCAGATGTCCGTCAAGACATTGATGAATTACGCTCACGCTTTGCGACTCATCCCGATTCCAAGCTCGATGCTCGAGGTCGCCCGGCCCTTGGTTGCGAATGCAAAGGCCCTGGACTGAAATGGAGTAAGGCGCTTAGCGATCCGCTCGGTGGCACCGATGTTGCCAATGGTCGGCACCAGATAAAGTTAAAGGAATTGAAGGCTTCAGCAGACGCGCCCGAATACGCCCCTTTTGTTCTCGTTGGGTCGCTGCAGTTTTCTGAAGCAGCACTGCGCTTGTACGGCCATCCAGAGCTACTCAGAATTGCCGCTGAAGTGAACGGGGAGGACTTCGCTCCATTTAATGAGGTCTTATTTATTAAAGACGCGGGGGTCGGTTCTGCTGTGTCCTGGCATCAAGATGGTGACACCCACTGGAATAATCCAGACTTTGACGAGGATATTCATGGCTTCAACTTCATGGCACAAGTATATCGAAGCACGCCAGTAAACGGTGTTTGGGTAGTTCCAGGTACTCACAAGCAAGGCAAATTAGATATTAAGGCTATGGTTAGAAGTGCGGGCGGCGAGAGATTAACAGACGCTCTACCCATTGTTTGTGAGCCGGGAGACGTCGTGATGTGTAATCGTCAACTGGTACATGGGTCCTTCGCGAATGCAGGTTTTGAACCTCGATTGACCATTAATTTTGGGTTCCATCGACGTTCGTCAGTTCTCGATGTTATGGGCGCTGGCATTCACAGTCCCGCAGCCATCTATGACAAAGACGTCATAAAAAAGCGTTCCCGAGTTATTGGTTACGCAATTGATGCGCGCCAGCGTCAGTATCCTCATGAAAAACCTTACGACTACAAACCATTCATGGAAATTGACAAGACTTATAAATGGGACTCTGCTGCAAAAGCTGACTTGCGTGACTACAACTTACAAGATTTAAGCATTTAGAGTTCTTTTAGGAAAACCATTTTCATCTTACATTTTTTACTGTTTTTCCCAAAACCTACGAAGCCGCTCCTTAGCCAGTCATCGATCAGTCCTGTTCACGCGAATAACATAGCAACCCATCTTGTTGGGCTTAAACCGGGTAGTGCGCTCGTCTTCTACTGCGACTACTAGTTCACCACCAGAATGCTCTACAAACGCATCGGAGCGCCCCTGAGCATCAAACACTCTATCTTCAACAAACACCTCTCGATCGTCCAGTAACCGCTTGATCTGCATATTTAGGGCCTCTGTGTGGTGGAACGGTCTGTATCGTAACCCCGCGCGTCAAGCGGACTCAGACCCCACCCCCTAAAACCTCAAAATTGCCGTATCCAAACCCCACCCCCGGGGGGGGCACACCCACTCGCACGGAAAGGTTCCCTATTTTGCTAGTACATACTATTCTGGACGAAAGATTTGCCCCTAGAGAATAACAATGAAAAACATACTGTTTTTAGTCACTTTGATTGTGTCACCTGTCTTTGCTCAGGAAGAAGAAGTAAATAACTGTGGTGCGAACGATTTTGCCCTTCAAATTCTCGGTTCTGGTGGGCCTTTCGGTAATGGTAGAGCATCCGCAGGCTATTTGTTGTGGATAGGCGGTCAAAGCAGAATCATGATCGATGCTGGTGGCGGTACCTTTGCGCATTTTCATGAAGTAGGGGCAAATATAGCGGACCTTCAATTGTTGGCTATTAGTCATTTCCATCCAGATCACTCCGCGGAATTACCTGCGCTACTGTGGCCTCAGAACGGCCCATTGACGGTTGTTGGCCCCTCGGGTGACAAAGCGTTTCCCTCTATCGGGGGGTTCATTGACGGCCTCTTTGGTATTGATGGCGTGTTCCGGGTTTTGAATGACAGATTTCAATTCCAAACAATCGAAGTGGACATTAATGGCGACGCCAAAGAAATCCTAAATGAAAACTCTGTTGTTGTTAAATCGCTCGGGGTTCCTCATGGTGATGTTCCTGCTCTAGGTTTTCGGGTAGAGGTCGGCGGCCAGAGCATAGCGTTCAGCAGCGATCAAAATGGAACCGATCCTAGCTTCGTAGAATTTGTTAAGGATGTGGACTTGTTGGTAGTGCATTTTGCGGGCAACGAAGATGGATCGGGAAGAGCTGATTTGCACGCCAAGCCGAGCGTCTGGGCAAAGATTGCAAACGAAGCGGAAGTCGGCCGCTTGATATTAAGTCACCTCTCTATCAATCAAAATTTCGAATCTAATTTGGTTGCGTTAAAAGAAGTTTACTCTGGACCGCTCACGATAGCTGAAGACCTTATGTGTATGCCGGTCGAGTAAATCGGATAAGTTTGAAGCTTACAATCGATATTCAAGTTAGAGACATCCTACAAAGCATTGCAGATATCATCGTTTTCTCTGCCCACCCAAGTCGTTTAGCTCGATGGGCAGTTTCTATTGCACCTCTGCTTTCGATTTTGCGCAGAGTCTTTAGCAGTTCGGGTGCTTTGATATCAGCGATAGGGCGATTACCAATGTGAGGGAGTAAGTCCTTTTCTAGCAAAGCGTTCTGTCTCTTCTCTGTGCTCTCCGACTTTTTGCTCCGCGTTTTGCTCCACTCTATTGCGAGTAATTCGAAGCTGTTTGCCAGCGCAGCGTGCGTTGCCGCGGATGTGGCTTTCTTATGTGCGCTAGGGTCAATACCGTTAGCAAGATTCTCTCTTGCTCGTTGATGTTTTTCGCGGGCTTGCTTGAGGCTGGTTGCTGGATAAACACCGAGAGCCAGTGTTTTTCTCTTGCCTGCAAATCGATAGTCATACCTCCAATACTTGGCTGTCGCATTTACCAACAAGTACATTCCACCGCCGTCGCTTAGACTGTATGGCTTAGGTTTCGGCCTTGCTTGCGTTACCGCCGTGGCTGTAAGTTTTTGCATGCCAGCTTCCCTCTAAATGACGGTATGCAATCCGAGGTGTTGGGAAATACCGTCAAAAATACCGTCAAAAATCTTGGATTCAGTAGGAGTCTAATGGAATTCGAGGGAGTAGTAAAACCAAAAAAGCCCTGATTAACAGGGCTTTAAAGACTTCATTGGACTTGCGTGGACTTCTATTTGGTGGAGGCGGGGGGAATTGAATAGCATATATATCTATATGTTTTTTATGTATTATATTAATAAATTATAAAACAAGTACCCCCATAAATACCCCCAATTGGAGCTGTCACCGCGCTTTGAGCACACACTAGTCTTCCCAATAATCACGAAGCCGCGCTCTAGCCAGCCCCCGAACAGTCCTGTTCACGAGTATCACATAGCAACCCAGCTCATCGGGCTTAAACCGGGTAGGGCGACCGCCGTCCGGTGTGACTACTAGCTCACCACCAGAATGCTCTACAAACGCATAGGAGCGTCCCTGAGCATCGAACACGCTATCCCCAACACGCACTTCTCGATCATCAAGTAACCGCTTGATCTGCATATTCAGGGCCCCTCTGTGTGGTGGAACGCTCTGTATTGTAATCCTGCGTGTCAAGCGGGCTCAGACCCCACCCCCTAAAACCTCAAAATGATCGTTTCTAGAACCCACCCCGGGGGTACCCCCACTTGCTCAGAAAGGTTCCCTATTTTGCTAGTACATACTATTCTGGTTGAACGATTAGGTATTTATGGAGGTTGATTTAAAGTGAAAATTTCTCAAGTGATCACTGTCTCTTTTCTTTTACTGTGGACATTTCAAACAACGGCTCAAGGAGTTGACTCGGACGGAGACGGCACTCCTGACGTAACAGACTACTATCCCTTTAATCCATTCAAAAACACAGACGATTGGGGTCTAAATTTCGAAAGTTACCCCGAGGTATTTGTAGCCAGTGATGTTTCTGAACTTAATAAACAAGGTTTGGAAAGAGATTTGAAGCTTGCGGCCAACTATTTTGGTAAATATGAAATGGAATGGTGGGGAGTCGGGAAAGATGTCGACGCGATGTTAGAGCTAGCAGGACGGTGGTGTGATCAGCGAATAGAACGCGGACAGCTATTTTATTTTGAAGGTGAACGAAATAATTTGAAAAGACTCAAGTCAATCTGTTTAACTGAGGTAGCGCATCCCCATGCAAGTCTAGACTGGTCGACAGGCGGCGACTACTATTTTACAGGTGATATTAGTAACTATTCAGGTTGGATGGAAAATTATCGGCAAATCAGTCTAGAAACACCGCGCGGCTCCACCAATGCTGGTACCCGGCGAGATATGGGTTATACGGCCAGTCAATCTTCTTGGCCGTGGGTATTCGATCCGACCACTAATTTATCTGAATGGATGATTCCAGAGAAAGACAACGCAGTTCTCGCGTTTCACGAGTATTACCATATCGTTCAGGCGCAGAGTGTATCTTCAAATGATTTTATAACTGACGAAACTGGGAACACAGTAAGACCGGAGTATGGTCCAACCGCTTTTTCTGAAGGGTCGGCCAACTATATAAGCGAATACACAATCAGAACATTATCAAAACAAGGAATTTATCAGGGTACTGTTTTCGATATGCCGCTAAAAACCCTAATGAGACAACAAATGGAGAGTATACAAAGCATGTTGCCTAGTTGCCCCGACTTTCAAATCGAGAAATTAAACTACGGGAATCCATGTGACCCCTACACTATTGGAATGTGGGCGACAGCTTATTTGACCAATAAAGTGGACAATATCAACGCGTTTCATGAAGTACTTTGGCCAAAAATTAATGAGCTGACATACATCGGTGCCTTCGAAGATACATTTGGCCTAAACTATGGGCAATTTAATTCCGTATTTCGAGAGTTCTTATCCTTACCGATTGAAGAACAGCTAGCGATAATTCCAGAAGTCAATTTCGTCAATCCTGATCTAATCGAACGTGATCCAGCAACATTCTCCGTGGACACTCTTTTGATTCCTTCCGTACTAGTCGGTGCACAGGCTTATTCAATAGATTTAAAGCTGGTTCAAAACACTGCCTCCGGGATAATTTTTCAGGTTGGCTCCGCGGAAGCTATCGACCCTCAGGAGATCCCCAGCTCCATCTATTTCGGCAAGGTCGGAGTGCTTGATATACCCGAGGTAATGGTAGAATCTGAGACTTACAAAGTTTCACTTAAGCTAGACAACCCTACTGACTTAAATTTTAGACTTATCTCTGCTGAGGCGGTTAAATAATAGACCTTCAAAAAATCACTATAGCTCAAATAATAAATCGCTATTGGGAGAAAACAGGAAATCACAAGTGGGCGCTCAAGATGGCTAGCAAAGCCCCCCCCCCCCTAAAACCTCAAAATGGCCATATCCAGACCCCACCCCCCCGGGGTATCCTCACTTACACAGAAAGGTTCCCTTATCTGCTAGTGCATACTATTTTGGAAGAAGCTGAGGGATTTCTGAGGATACGGCTATTTGTCTTACGTTCACATCCGAGAGCGGTCGCTTTCACAGGCTTTGAAATCAG
>ENA-OQVM01005066-OQVM01005066.1-marine-metagenome-genome-assembly--contig:-NODE-5066-length-12899-cov-17.116908_pt1 | contig 12899 bp, 15 predicted proteins | sample MGYA00237776_ERZ505498 | MGnify/ENA primary metagenome ERZ505498 (study PRJEB26159, sample SAMN06265151) | marine metagenome | isolation source: Helgoland LTER site | place: Germany:Helgoland, sampling... | reverse complement strand
TCTGGTGCCATAGCTCCACATGCTGGAAATGCTGCTTTTCTACCTGCCCAAAATGATAGTCTTTCTTTTTCATTTTTGCTAAATTTTAAACTTGAGCAATTATTTTTTTCGCAAATAGTTCTTACTTGTTTTAATAATTCATCTACTTCAGACTCAGTTCCATCTAATTCTACAATTAATAAAAGCTCTGCATCTCGTGGGTAACCTGCTTTACTAAAATTATCTGTTGCCTCTATTAAAGCTTTATCCATTATTTCCATGCCCGCCGGAACAATTCCACTTGAAATTATTTCTGATGCTGCGTTTCCACCTTCTTCAATTGTTGGAAATCCTATTAACGCTGCTTTAACTACTTGAGGATTTTTTAAAATTTTAACTGTCACTTCAGTAATCACTCCTAATAATCCTTCTGAACCACAAATTAATCCCATCAAATCATATCCTTCTTGATCAAGAGTTTTTCCACCAACTCTACAAACAGTTCCATCCATCATTACCATTTCAACACCTAAAATATTATTAGTTGTTGTTCCATATTTTAAAGAGTGAACACCTCCTGAATTTTCAGCAACATTACCACCTATTGAACATGCAAGCTGACTTGATGGATCTGGTGCATAGTAAAAATTTTTATGTTGGACAGCATGAGTAATTCCTAGATTTGTTACACCAGGTTGGGTTACTACACATTTATTTTCAAAATCAATTTCTATAATTTTATTAAATTTCCCAAGACTTAATAAAATTGCATCATTTAAAGGTAGTGCACCACCTGAAAGGCCAGTGCCAGCTCCTCTTGGTACAACTTTAATATTTTCTTTGTAACAAAACTTTAAAATGTTACTTACTTCTTCAGTATTTTCTGGCATCACAACAGCAAGTGGTGTCTGCGTATAAGCTGCTAATGCATCAGTTTCATATGGCTTAACGTCATCAGCATGACTTAAAACATTTTCTGGATTTATAATTTTTGCAAGATTTTTAAAGATATATTCTTTTTTATTTATCGTTGCTTTATCTATCTTTGGCAGAACTAATTCACTCATTAGTCTTAGCCTAGCATTTTTTTGATATTTTCCAATGCGTTAGATATGTTATCTTGTGAGGCTGCAAAGCTAAATCTTACGTAATCTTGGCAAGTTTTACCAAAAGCTGTTCCTGGAACTATTGCTACTCCTGCTTCATGCATACATTTTTTTGCAAATTCTGAACCATTCATTCCTGTTCCAATTACCTTTGGAAATGCATAAAAGGCTCCACCTGGAAGGCTACATTCTATACCTGGCAAACTATTTAAACCTTCATGAATTAGTTTTCTTCTCTGTGTAAACTTTACCATCATTTCATTAATTGAATCATCTGGACCATCCAATGCTGCAATTCCTGCAAATTGAGCTGCTGCATTTACACACGATACACTATTAATTAAAAGCTTATTAACATGTGGAATTAATTCCTTGGGCCAAAAACTCCATCCTAGTCTCCATCCCGTCATCGAATATGCTTTGCTCCAACCTTCTAATACAATCAGTCTTTCTCTTAACTCTGGATAATTAAAAAATGAAGGCATTTCTTTATTATCAAAAATCTGTCTACTGTAAATTTCATCACTTAATATAGTTACGTGTGGATGTTTTTTAAGACCTTCAGCCAATACATCAATATCCGCTTTTTCCACAAAGCTACCCGTTGGATTGTTTGGGTTAATTAATACTAACAATCTAGTTTTATCAGTGATTAGTGATAAAATTTTTTCTGGATTAAATTTAAGATCTTTATCTTCAGTTAAATCATAAGGTACAGATGTTGATCCAGTATAATTAATCATCGACTCATATATTGGAAAGGCAGGTGTAGGGTGAATTATTTCAGCACCTGGTTCTCCAAAACATTGAATGGCATAACTCATCGTAGGTTTTCCACCTGGCATGATTAAAATTCTTTCAAAATCTACATCAACACTATAACGTTTTTTAATCCATCTTGTTACAGCTTGTCTACATTCTGGAATACCGTTGGACATTACATATCCGTGGTGACCATCATCTAAAGCTTTTTTTGCAGCATCTACTACGTGTTGTGGTGTTTTAAAATCAGGCTGACCTAACCCTAAATGAATCATTGGATTTCCTTTAGCCTCTAAAGCCTTAGCTTCAGCCAAAACACTAAATGCAGTCTCAGTTCCTAATCTCTCTAAATTTTTTGCTAATTTCATAATAATTTAATTTAATTCTAATATTAATATTTTATAATTTAATTTATTTTTTTTATATATACTTTTGATAAGTAATAACTATTTTCTATAGATTAATTTTGACGCATCTAATTCTTTCAGGGTCTTACAGCCCATTAATACCATATTTCTATTAATTTCATCATGCATATTTTGCAACAGACGTTCTACACCTGCTTGACCTCCTGCACTTAATGCAAATAAAAACATTTTTCCAAAACTACAAGCTGTTGCACCAGCTGCTAAAGCTTTTAAAACATGAGTTCCACGTCTTACTCCACCATCTAATATGATCTCTAATTTATCTCCAACAGCCTCTCGAATTGCACTAACTTGGTCAAAAGGTGACCTTGAACCATCTAGTTGTCTACCGCCATGGTTTGAAATCATAATTGCTGAGCATCCTATATCTATAGCTTTTTTTGCATCCTCGACTGACATCACGCCCTTAAGTGCAAATGGACCATTCCATTTTTTCACACAATATTCAGCGTCTTTCCAATTCATAGCTGGATCATATTGTTCATTAATATATTCAATTACAGACTTTGAAATATTGGTACCTTTGTCTGTTTTGTTTTTAACATTAGATAATTCAAATTTTTTATGAGTAAAATAATTAAATACCCACTCAGGCCTCATTGCAAAACTAATTAAACTTTGAAGGGTAAGTTTTGGAGGAGTGGTAAATCCAGTTCTATGATCTTTTTCTCTATTTCCAGCAACTAAAGTATCTACTGTTAAACACATGCCGTCAAAGCCAGAGGTTTTACATCTATCAATTAAATCATTCGTTATTGATTGATCCTTATGAACATAAAGTTGGAACAATTTTGGACCATTTGAGATTTCTGCAATTTCTTCAATTGTATTATTGGCCATGGTGGACATACTATAAAAAGTACCAAATTTTTCAGCAGCTCTAGCAGATGCTTTGTCTCCATCATGATGATAAAGTCTTTGCATTGCAGTTGGAGAAAGAAAGATAGGCATATTAATTTTTTTACCAAAAACTGTAACCGAAAGATCGGGCTTTCCGACGCTTGCAAGTATGTTAGGAATTAAATCACAATCATTAAATGACTCAGTGTTTCTTCGTAAAGTTTGTTCATCATCTGCTCCACCATCGATATAGTGAAAAATTGGTGAAGGTAATCTTTTTTTTGCTAATTTTCTAAAGTCACTAAAATTATGACAATTCTTTAAATTCATAAATGGAAATTTAAAAATTTTTTAGAAGATTAAACATATAGCTATTTGCACCAGGGTTTTTATCTCCTAAACTTGCATTTGATATATGATTATATGACATTCCTAAATTAGTACTATCTGAAAGCGTGTAAGATAGTTGCATTTCAGTTTTAAACTCTAAAGCATGTCCTAAGTCTTTTCCATCACCTTCATGATAAATTCCTGGGGCAAAACTTGGTGTAAATTTAATTTTGTTACCAATTGCATAGTTCCACTCTACACCTGTATATACATAAGCTGCTGAATTTTCAGTTATGAACCCTCCAGTTATAGGAGATGCATTCCCAAGAAAAGTATTTCTCTCTAAATTTTCATTTTGATGTTGGAATCCAAAGAGTATAGCTTTTTGCTTATTATCACTGAAATCAAAATTACCAGTATAAAAATTATATTGATGTTCACTAACATTTTCTTCTGCATTTATAGAAAAAGAAAATAGTACAAAAATTACTGCTGAAAAAATTTTTATGTATATATTTTTATTCATTTTTTTTTTGAATTTTTTTAACTATTATCGCACCACCTAATAAAAATAACAACAAGGGTAATAACCACAATATATAAGTGTTTTTATTTAATTGTGGCTCATAAACTATCCAATCACCATACTTTTCTATTAAAAAACTGTAAATAGAGTCTTCTTTTGCCCCTTCATTAATCTTTTTATCAACAATTAATTTTATACTAGATGCAAATTCTGACTCAGAGTCGTATACAGACTGACCCTGACAAATCAAACAACGGATATTTTTTAATATTTTATTTTTTAAGATATCGCTTTTTTCATCAGATTTTAACTCTGAAAAATTTGTAATTAATAAAAGTATTATAAATATCCTAAAAATTTTCATTTAATCATTAACTTAATTTTATTTACAGCTTCCTGGTCAATTGGGCCAATAAATTTCTTTATTATTTTTTTATTTCTATCTATTAAAAAGGTTTCCGGGACACCGAAAGCACCAAATTCAACACCTAAAGTACCATCTTTATCAATTAAAATTCTTGAATAGGGATTGCCAAATTCATCAATAAATTTTTTTGCATTATTAAAACTATCCCTATAATTTAAACCAATTAGTTTAACTGAATGATTTTCATTTAATTGCATTAACAGAGGGTGCTCTACTCTACAAGGCACACACCAAGATGCCCAAATATTTACAATATAATAAGTATTATCTTTAAAAATTTCATCTGAACTAACAGTTTTTCTTGAAAAGAAATCTACTGCATTAAAAATTGGAATATCTTTTTTAATGCTAGTTTTGGGCACATAAGTATTTGGATTATTCAATCCTTTGTATAAAATTATAAAACAAAAACTTAAAACTACGCCTGTAATTAATATAGTTATATTTTTTTTCATGTCCTAGTTTTAAATAAACCTATCGTTCCACCAAGACCTAATAAAAAGACAGAAATCCAAATCCATACCATAAATGGTTTTGATTGATATCTAACATTAAAATATTCATTACCTTTAACAAGATTCATTACTATAAATTTATCTTCCAATAATGTTGTTTTTATATCTGCCTCGCTAGTAACCATTAAAGGTTGATTATAAACTCTTATCTCTGGTTCTAATTCAACAACGTTTCCCTCCAGATCTTTAATTTCAAAAAAAGCAACAATTGAATTAAAATTACTCTCTCTTCTTTCTTCAATCTTTTTAAAAAAAATTTCTTCTTTTCCAAATTTAAATTTTTCACCTATCTTCATATTGGTAATCACCTCTGATGATAAGATGCCATTAAATAAAATACTCAATATCAATAAACTAAAACCAAAGTGGGCAATTGTTTGTGAACTATTATTTAATTTTTTAGTCAAAAGTTCTTTAAGAGTTGTGAAGAAAAGAAAAAAAGCAGCTGATAACAAAAGAGTATAGAAAAGAATATTTGTTGTTAGATTTTTGATTATAAAAAATGTTAAAATTATTGAAATAATAAATATTATAAATATTGAATATTTTTTTTCAATTTTTGACTTGATCCATTTAAGTCTTGGGCCCAAGGCCATAAATAATAAAAAGGGTATTAAAAATGGAGCTATGAGTTTGTGATAAAATGGAGGTCCTACAGAAATTTTTTCTGATGAAATAACATCTAAAAAAATTGGATAAACTGTACCTATTAAAACAACAGACAAAAAGTACATCATAAACCAATTATTTATTAAAATGGATGTTTCTCTACTAAGCCAAAAAAAATTATTTTGATTACCATTATTATCTTTATGAAAAATAAAAAATATACCCAAAGATAAAATTATTAAAACAAACAAGAAGATTAATATAAAAATTCCCCTTGCTGGGTCGTTTGCAAAAGTATGCACAGAATTTAGTAAGCCAGATCTAACTAAAAATGTTCCACACATACTTAAGGTGAATGTTGTAATAGATAACACAACTACCCATGATGTTAATGTGGCTCTTCTTTCTAATACCGCAATACAATGTAGAAGAGCTGTTAACGATAACCAGGGCATTAAAGAAACATTCTCAACAGGGTCCCAAAACCAAAAACCTCCCCAGCCTAATTCATAATAAGCCCAAATTGAACCCAACATAATTCCTAATGATAAAAAAATCCAAGATATTAAAACCCATTTTTTTATGTGCTGTGCCCATTCTTTAGAAATATAATTTTGAGCAACTGCTGCCAGTGAGGCTGAAAATATTATAGAGGCACCAACATATCCTAAGTATAAAATTGGAGGATGTATTGCTAATGCCGGATCTTGCAATATTGGATTAAGACCAAGGCCTTCTTTAGGAATTGGAAATAAATAATTAAACGGATTTGAGGTAGTTAATACAAATAAAAAAAATCCAATAATTATAATTTGCTGAAATAGTAAAGTTAATATTCTATATTTTTTTGGTTGTGAATTTGATTTTAGTAAAAATAGAAAAATAAATAAAGTTAAAACTAATAACCATAATAACAAACTACCTTCATGATTACCCCAGGTTCCAGAAATTTTATAAAATAATGGTTTGGTTGTATGTGAGTTATTAAAAACTGTCTCATTGCTAAAATCTGAATTTATAAAAGATAAAATTAAACTAAAAAAACTTACAATCACAAAAGTTAACTGAAGGAAAGTTAAGATTATTATGTTTGCATTAAGTTTTTTATTAACTTTATTAAAGTCTTGGATAGCTATTGTGCAGAGTAAAAATGAAAATAACAATCCAAGTATTAACGAATAATAACCTATTTGATTAGCAAGCAATTTATTTAACTCCTAAAGCTTCTTTGACTTCTGGTGGCATATAATTCTCATCATGTTTTGCCAAAATTTTTGTTGCAGAAAAATAATTTTTGTCTTTTAAAAAACCCTCAGCAACTACTCCTTTTCCTTCAGCAAATAAATTTGGTACGGCACCAGAATAAGTGACGTTAATTTCATTTTTAAAATCAGTAATGATAAAATTAACTTCATTAGAATTGATAACTACAGATTTTTCTTTAACCATACCCCCTACTCTTATCTTTTTGCTCTCTATTTCTATTAGAGAATTTATTTCAGATGGAGATTGAAAATATATAACGTTCTCTTTTAATGATTGTAGAATTAGAAAAACAGTTAAAATTACAGTTGCTAGAAGCAATACTAAGAATAAAAATCGTAATTTAACCTTTTTACCATACATGGTTTATTAGTTAAATATTTGATATATTGGATAATATTTCGTTATTGATAGTTTGTTGTTTAGCAGCTTTAGCTTTTTCAATACTTAGGGAACCAAACTTATTTGCAAATCTTTTTTGTTCTTTTGAAAGTTGCAATTTGATCACAAAATATAAAGTTGTAAAACTAGTCAATGTAAATGCAAATGCTGACCATACATAAGCTCCGTACCCATTCATTGAAATTATTTCTATTATCATAATCTATCTAATCCTTTATTTTTAAGTTTTATCAGTTCCGTATTATATTTCATCAAAAAAATGAGTAATGAAAAAAGAGCAAATGCCGCAGTCATTAAGCCTAAAGGTATTAGCATTGATGAGTGAATTGCTGTGTTAGTTGTTATGATATTTATTGATGCCGGTTGATGGAGTGTATTCCACCAATCAACTGAATATTTAATAACTGGAACATTAACTACTCCTATGATTGCAATTATAGAAGTTATTTTAACTACTTCTTCTTTGTCCTCATATATCCTCCATGCCAATAAATACATTCCATAAAATAAAGCTAACACTAGCATAGATGTTATTCTTGCATCCCATGCCCACCAAGTTCCCCATGTTGGTTTGCCCCAAATAGAACCAGTAACTAATGCTACAATATTAAAAACAAAGCCTGATGGTGCCAAGCTTTTTGCAATTAATGCAAAATTCTTATTTTTAAAAATAAAGCTTCCAATAGATAATAAAGTTAAACTTGAAAATATTCCAAGTGATATCCATGCTGCAGGGACATGTACATACATAATTCTTACAGAGTCACTTTGTTTATAATCTTCGGGTGAAAGAATGAGTGCTTCTATTAAGCCAATTGTTAAAACAACGATAAATAGAAATAGAACATATTTTGGTGCCTTCGAAGTTATTGCAAAAATCTTATTAGGTTCAAAATATCTAAACATTTTAAAATTATATATTAAAAGAAGTTAAATTAATTCTTATTTGGAAAAGTTAATCTGATCAAGAGTGAAGAGGGAGATAATGATTACTAAGAGGTATTAGTATAACACTCTTGACCAGAATATAGTTTAATATAGGCTCAATCTGTGTCTGAGGTTTGAGTAAAATGTGTTAAAAAAAAGATTTAATTAGATGGCTTAAAGTAACTAGAGCCCTTTTTTCCAGAAAATATCTCTTCAATTAATGGATGTTTAATTGGATCCTCTGAGTCATCCATAAGTAGATTTTGTTCTGATACATAGGCTTCGTAGGTAATCTCATCATTTTCAGCTAGTAAATGATAAAAGGGTTGATCTTTTCTTGGACGTACATTCTTAGGAATTGACTGATACCATTCTTCAGAGTTATTAAACTCAAAATCAACATCGTAAATTACACCTCTAAACTCAAAGTGTTTGTGTTTAACAATATCACCTATTGAAAATTTTGCTTTTTGAATTGCCATTATTATTAATATGGGGGTTTAAAAACAAAAATCAATAAAAAAAATATAATTGTTTTTTTATTATGTTAATATGTCTCAAGTGAATAAATCTTTTCTTAAATTTGCAACAGACTTTGGGCCTTTAGCTATATTTTTTTTCTATTATTATAATAATGATAAGAATTTATCAGTTGCCATACCACCACTTATAGTTGCAACTCTAGTTGCATTAGCAGTTGTTTGGGTTTTTGAAAAAAAAATACCCATGATGCCTTTGTTGAGTGGTATTTTAATTACACTCTTTGGTGGTCTTACCATTTATTTTAATGATCCAATTTTTGTTTACATAAAACCAACAATTATAAATATTTTATTTGCTCTTGGTTTGTTTTTTGGAAAATACTTTACAAAAGAACCTGTTCTTAAGAAAATTATGGGTAAATCAATTTCTTTAACTGATATTGGTTGGGAAATTTTAAACAAAAGATGGATGTATTTTTTCTTTGGTCTTGCATTGTTAAATGAATATATTTGGAGAACACAAACTGAAGAGTTTTGGGTTAATTTTAAGGTTTGGGGAATGCTACCAATAACTATTATTTTTACGGCCTTTCAAATATCTATAATTAAGAAGCATAAGCTTGATGAATAGAAACTTAAAATTAGTCATCAACAATCCTCATAATCAGATTACAGAGAAACAATTTTTTGAAAAGAATGAGCTTAAAGTTATTTTAGATTTATATGCCAAAATGGTCTCAGCAGGAACTTGGAAAGATTATGGTTTAAATATTTCAAGCAGACAAGTAAGTTTCAGTGTTTTTAAAAATGCTACCGAAAATGCTTTATACAAAATTTGTAAAAATTTTAAACCTAACAGTAAAAATCTGAAATATTTAATCACTGACTCTAATGGGAAAATTTTAAAAAATTCCTTTGATCTAGAAATATTACTTAAAAATACTAATTGGAAAAATCTTAAAAAGTAAAAACTATCTTCTTTGTCCAAATAATCTCAGTAACATTATAAATAAATTTATAAAGTCTAAGTATAGAGTTAAGGCACCCATCACAGCTTTTTTACCCATTAACTCTCCTGTATCACTTGAAACAAACATGTTTTTAATTTTTTGGGTATCATAAGCAGTAAGTCCCACAAAAATTAAAACACCTAAGATTGAAATAACAAAATCCATCATGGAAGATTTCATAAACATATTAACAACTGATGCCACAATAATACCAATTAATCCCATCATTAAAAATGATCCTAGTTTTGTAAGGTCTCTTTTAGTTGTGTAGCCGTAAATACTCATTGCTCCAAAAGTAATTGAAGTAATAAAGAAAACTCTAGTAATACTCGCTCCTGTATAAACTAGAAATATTGAAGATAAAGAAAGACCCATCAATGAGGCAAAAACCCAAAAAGTTGTTTGGGCACTTGCTGCCGACATTTTGTTAATTCTAGCACTCATGTAAAAAACAACTCCAAGAGGAGCTAACATTACAACCCATTTAAAACCTGATAAAAAAATTGTATTTCCCAAACTTGTTAAAGCAACAATTGATCCATTCGCGTCTGTTACTACTGAAAGTTTAAAAAATATTAAAGAAACTAATCCAGTTAATAAAATACCAGATGCCATGTAGTTATAGACTTTTAACATGTAGGCTCTTAGGCCCTCATCCATTACTACTGTTGATTGTTGAGCTTCTTTAACTTTATTTAGTATATTTTGTTTATTGAATTCCATTCCGTATATATAAAGGCTTTTACTATTATTTCAAGATACCTTATTAAGGATTAAATTAATATGAACTACAAAAAACTAGGAAATACTGATTTAAAGGTTAGCACAATTTGTCTAGGGACAATGACTTGGGGAGAGCAAAATACTCAGGAAGAAGGTTTTGAGCAGATGGATTATGCATTAGATCAGGGAGTAAATTTTTGGGATACGGCAGAGCTTTATTCGGTTCCACCAAAAGAAGAAACCTACGGTCATACAGAAATTATAATTGGTAACTGGTTTAAAAAAACAAACAAAAGAGACAAAGTCATTTTAGCAACTAAAGTTGCTGGTCCTATGCGAGCCTACTTAAGAGGAGGTGGTAATAATTATGGAATAAAAAAAATGACTGAAGCTGTTAACGATAGCTTAAAAAGATTACAAACAGATTATATTGATCTCTATCAGCTACATTGGCCTGAGAGAAATACCAATATGTTTGGAAGATTGGGCTATGAACACAAAGATAATGGTGAATGGAATAAATTTGAAGATGTCTTGGGCAATTTACAAAAGTTTGTAGATGCGGGGAAAATTAGAGAAATTGGTTTATCTAATGAAACACCATGGGGTGTAACAAAATTTTTAGAGCTAGCAAAAGAAAAAGGTCTTCCAAGAATGATGTCTGTTCAAAACCCTTACAATTTATTAAATAGAACTTATGAGGTTGGACTTGCTGAGATTTCAATAAGAGATGACATTGGTCTATTAGCTTATTCTCCACTAGCAAGTGGATACTTAACTGGAAAGTACAGAAACAACCAATTGCCAAAAAACTCTAGAATTGAAAGAGATGGTAATTTTTGGACTCGATATGAAAAACCAAATACAAAAAAAGCAGTTGATGCATACTATGAAATTTCAAAAAAACATAACCTAAACTTAACTCAAATGTCACTTAAATTTTGTGAAATACAACCTTTTATGACAAGTGTAATTATTGGGGCAACAACCATGGAGCAGTTGAAAACTGATATAGAAAGTGTAAATATAAATTTAACTGATGAAGTAATTAAAGAAATAAATGAAATACAAACTATTTACCCTAACCCATGTCCATAATTAAAAATTTTATAATCATAATCTTTGTTGCTACTTTTATCAGTCAAGTTAATGCTGAAGAAGTAAAAAAAATGGGTACACATAAAGATTGGGAAACATATGTAATAAACTCGGACACAGGTAAAGTGTGTTTTGCTCAATCTAAGCCGGTTCTCCAATCACCTAAGGCGAACCCTAGAGAAGCACGATTATTTATTAGCTTTAGACCCGGAGAAAAAATAACCAATGAGATAAGTGTTACTGGTGGCTATGAATTTAATAATAAAAATACGGTAACAGCAACTTCAGGAAAAAACATATATAAATTTGATCTTATTCAAGAAGGATTTGCTTGGATGTCAGACCAAGATAATAAATTAGAAAAAAAAATGATCAAAACAATGAAAAGAGGATCTAGGATAATGATTACAGGTTATACTCAGAATGGATCTTCAACTATTGATCATTATTCACTATTGGGTTTCACTAAGGCATACAATGCTACTATAGCAAATTGCAGCTAAGTAGATGAAACCTAAAAAAAAAATTGTACTCGCATATTCTGGTGGGCTAGACACATCTATTATATTAAAATGGCTTCAAGAAAACTATGACGCAGAAGTTATTTGTTATACCGCAGATATTGGGCAAGAAATTGATAGAAAAAAAATTATAAAAAATGCCAAAAGACTAGGTGTTAGAAATATCATTATTGAAGATTTAAAAGATATTTTTGTAAAAGATTATGTTTTTCCAATGATAAGAGGACATGCAATTTATGAAGGTGTTTATTTATTGGGTACATCAATTGCTCGACCTTTAATTGCAAAACGTCAAATTGCTGCTGCTAAAAAATTTGGAGCTTATGCTGTTTCACATGGATCAACTGGTAAAGGAAATGACCAAGTAAGATTTGAATTGGGTTACCATTACTTTGGTCCAAAAGTTAAAATTATTGCACCGTGGAGAATTTGGAAATTAAATTCTAGAACAGATTTAATTAAATATGCAAAAAAAAATAATATTCCAATTCCAACAGATAAAAAAGGTGCTCCTCCTTTCTCTATTGATGATAATTTATACCACACATCAACTGAAGGTAAGGTTTTAGAAAACCCAAAAAATTCAGCTCCTGAGTTTCTTTTTCAAAGAACAGTGTCACCTGAAAAAGCCCCTAACAAAGCTTCATTTGTAACTATAGGCTTTAAAAATGGAGATCCCATAACTGTTAATGGTAAAAAATTATCACCTGGAAATTTATTAGAAAAACTTAACGATGTTGCTGGTAAAAATGGAATAGGTAGAGTTGATCTAGTTGAAAACAGATTTATTGGAATTAAATCTAGGGGTGTTTATGAAACACCTGGTGGAACACTTTTAATGTCAGCGCACAGAGCAATTGAGTCTGTTACTTTAGACAAAGAAACTATGCATAAAAAAGATGAAATTATGCCTAAATATGCTGAACTTATTTACAATGGTTACTGGTACTC
>ENA-OQVM01005058-OQVM01005058.1-marine-metagenome-genome-assembly--contig:-NODE-5058-length-12912-cov-5.153331_pt1 | contig 12912 bp, 16 predicted proteins | sample MGYA00237776_ERZ505498 | MGnify/ENA primary metagenome ERZ505498 (study PRJEB26159, sample SAMN06265151) | marine metagenome | isolation source: Helgoland LTER site | place: Germany:Helgoland, sampling... | reverse complement strand
AATTTGGTTACCGAGGTTTATAACGAAATGTTGAAAGGCAATAAATCTTTGATTTTTGTAAGGAGAATTGCATCGGTTAATGAACTAGAAAAACGATTGATACATTTGTATGAAGAAAATCAAGCAAAGAAGATTGACCGTTACAAAAAACAGGAAAACAAGGTTATTTCTAAAATGTTAAAAGCGTTTCATTCAAGAAAAGATGCGATTGCCCAAAGTGATATACTTGATTTGGCCTCATCGAGATTGAAAGAATATCATTTAAATCAATTAGAAGTTCATATTCCTCACAAAGAATGGCCTATTGAACTAGATGAAATAAAACAAAGACTAATCGATTTACTAGACCATGTTTCGGGCACTGAATTAGGAGACAAGCTAGATAATCAGTTAAAAAAGCACCTTAGCCGAACATCAATAAAAACGCAGTATCGTTTAATGCTTTTGGATTTGATACAGGAGTTTTCTAATTGGAAAAATACAGATGAATTGGCTGAGGGAGAAAGAGAAGAGCCAACAAGGTATTTTTTTCTAAATTATTTTAGTAGTAAACAATATATTGAAGGATACCGTTTCAAAAAAAGATTGACAAAAAAAGATTGGTTCAGATACAACTGTTTTTACCTAACAGAAATACCAGGTATTAACATTAACAGTAATAGATTTAACTTGCCTGTTTCTTATGATGATAAAGTAAAAACCGAAGCCAATAGAATTGATTTTATTAACGAAAAAATAATAGAATCACTTGCAATAAATGTATTAGAAGCCGAAGTAGATCAGAGCTATAAGAAAAAAACATTTTTTAATTATCTTTTTGATGGAGTTTTGTGTCATGAATTTAAAAATTGGGTTGATGAAAAATGGAAACAAAATGATCTCGAGTATTTAATAGATGAGCTAAATACTTTACAGGAAATTATAAGAGGCGTTTTTAGAAACGGTTCCGGTCTATTACCTTGTTTTATTGCCGACTCTCATGAGGGAGCTTTTGAAGAAGTCATAATTCAAGTATTAAAAGATTCTTTTCCTGAGGTCATAGAAGAAATTAGAACGATTTTGATTGATTTTGATAAAATTATCTCTGTGAACTTCTCAGATAGGTCAAAAATTAGATACGCAATGTACAATCAATCTCCAGTTGTTCCAGCAAGTGGCGATCATAGCAAAGATGTCTCTGGTATTGCAACCCAATTTAGGATGCCAGGGTTTCCTTACGTAGTTATTACTACAGATGTTTTAAAAGAAGGAGAAGATTTACACACTTATTGTTCTGATATATATCATTATGGTATTGCATGGAACCCCTCTGACATGGAACAAAGAACTGGCAGAATAGACAGAATTAACTCTAAGAGTTATTTCAAACTAAAAGAGGATAAAGAAGTAACGTTTGACAATTCTCTTCATGTATTTTATCCGTATTTGTCGGACACGTTGGAGGTAAATCAAGTTGCCAAGGTCTTTAAAAAGATGAACGCTTTTATAGATACTTTTTACGATGTCACTATCAAAATTAAAAAAGAATCAACTACTTCTTCAGATGAAATAGTTAGCCATATACCACCTCAAATTAAAAAACAACTCAGTTCAAAATATGATTTTGACACCTTTAAGATTGAATATGATTCAAAAGAACCTTTAAAAATAATTACAGGTACCGGGGTCTCAAGGGATGATTTAAAGGAAATTATGTTGACCCTTAAAAGCTCTATCGAATCAAGCTATGATGGGTTTGCAGTAAAACCTAAGTTAAGTTTAGATGGTTTAAGATTGTCGGGGAATGTGATTGTGAATAAAAGAAGAGGTCCGTTTAAAGTGACTTTCAGTAAAGGGAAAGAATTTAGTAAAATGTTTATTGTAATTGATTCTATAATTTCTAAATCAGCAGAGATTAGACGAAAGTTCGAGAGAGAAGAAATACAAGATATTTTGTCCCGGGATAATCTAACTTTAGTGGAGGAAAATGAGCTATTACTTGCAAGAGGGTTATATAACATAAACACCGACCAATCTAATCTACTTTCAAAATTGCAATACATAATTGAAATTGCAGACGAGATAGAGGGAAATTATACTGGTGATGATTTGATAGATAATATTTAATATTAATTGTTATCTAAATCAAAAAGTTGAACTCTTAGCTTTAGTATACCACCCAAAACAACACATTGCAACTCCCCTACTCACCAAAATTATCTTTGAAGATAATTTCTTATTATCATATCCAAATCCTCCCCAAAATAGTTCGATTTTACTCCCTTTGGCTCCAAATGTTATTTTTAAAAATAATTTATTATTCCCGGAAATAAATTGTAATCGCACTAGGAACTGAACTGACTTCTACTCCCCTTCTTAGTTTTTCTATTTTTTAACTTTAAATTGAAAGGCAGTGAAGCAATAGTGAAACAAGGATGAATTTGTGTAATTACTATTAAAGTCTTATTTTAAAAAAAAAAAAGATGAGCATATTTGATATTTTTAAAGATAATTCAAAAAATAAAGCAGATAACTACGAGAGAAATAATGACCTTCCAGCTAAGGAAGAAGTGCTAGGTCATTCTCTTTACAAAAGAGATATTAATGGCTTAAAAGCTTATTTAGATGACATGCCAAATATGCAAAGGATTTATACTGAATTTACCTGGGCAATCAGAAATGATTATTCTGTTGAAAAGTACTTAATTCAAGCTAATATTATGAACGACGAGGAAATTAAGGATATTGTTAAAAAAGGATTTACCGATATTGCTTCATTTCTAAATGATATGTCAGAAATCAAAGAAAATCCTGAATTAAGTATTGATTTGAATGCTTGCATAGAGGCTATCAATCTACTTGAAAATTAAACTGTTTTCATTAAATTATAACTAACTTTGTGTGATGTTGAAATTTTTAACAATAAGATATCAAAAAATAAGATTTGTAGTTATGAAAAGTTATTTGATATTTCAATTTTAAAAGATATGATATGAGTCAAATTGAATCGGTTTATCTTAATAGCTAAACTTATAAATTATTTAATCAAAGCTCTGGTCTTGTTCCCAAATTTCACCTCCCCATTCTTCATCTTCAAGAGCTTCTTTTTTAGTAATAAATTCACCATCAACATTATAAAATTTTGAAGAAATATGTTTGTCATCTTTATAAATTGATACTTGTTTTAAAGCACCTTGTCCGCCCATAAATCCTCCTTCAAAATGTCCTTTCCATATCCCATCTTTTTTTCCATCTTTAAAGTTTAAATCAAAAATTATTGCTCCTCTAAACGAATAATTTATCCATTTTCCATGCTTTAATCCATTTTTGTAATTAATTTGCATCATTATATCATGTTTCTTTAGCATCTCATTTGCCATGGAATTAAGCTGGGCATTTCCAAAATCCATTTCTTTAGCCTTTGGAGCCTTTCCATTTTTATATTTTTCCCACCAATAAGTGTGAGGTCCATTTAATAATCCATCCTTATAAAATTTATTTTGCCGTATCTTATTCTTATCCTCTTTATCATATTCTATAAATTCTCCATCTTTTTTCCCATTTTTATAATTGCATTCAATCATTCCATTATCATCTGTTTTATTGATAATCATTAGACCAGAGAATGGGTTTTTGTCCTTATCTAAAAATAATTCTTTATCATCTAGTTTTTTAAAATTATCATTTGTGATTTCTAAAGATTTTACTTTGTTTTTTTTTAAAAAATCAAATATTCCCATATTAATATATTTAAATTAGTCTTTCCAGTATTTTTCTGACAGTTCGATTAATAGACTATCATCTAAACCAATCTCTTTTGTAATATCATTTACCCAAAGCATTTCTTGTGAGGAGAAATCTCCATCTGCTCCGACTATTAAAACAATAAATCTTGATAATTCGTCTTTCTGTTGTTTAGTTAAATCTTGCAACAAGTCACAAGCTTGATTTCCATCCATATTAGCATTATTAAATTCATTTATATTAATATCTAATTCTAATATTATATCATTTAAAATAATGTGCTCATCCTTTGTGATTTCATCACAATTTGCTACATAATATAACATAGTGAAAATGGCATATCTTTTTTCTATTTTAAGCTGAGACAATAAAGAATGGGTTTTTTTCTTAATTTCAATCTGCTCAGCCTTGATGTTTATATCAATTCCTGTATTTTCTTTAATTGATTTTTTTACTTCCTCCATGTTATTTCCTTCAATTGATTCAAAGGGGTTAACACCATTAACTATCTTTTCGTCATAAATAAAATCACTATACAGATTTTGAATATCAAGATTAGACATACCAATTTTTAAAGCATAATTTATAGTTCCAAATAATGAACTATAAGCAGACGATCTGTTCCATGTAAATTGATCTAAGTATAAATAAGAACTCTTTTTATATTCTTTTGCCAAAGCCCTTAACTTTTTCTCAAAATTTAACATTGTTGCATATATGAATCCAAATCTTTCAATTCTTAAGGACATTTCCTCAATTACATCTTTTTTAGAATAGGAAGAATATTTAACTTCATATTCCCCTGCATGCATCCATATCCATTCTGATTGAATCTCAGTAGGTTTTCTATTATTACTATTTTGTTTCATGAATACTGCCCTTTGCTTTACAATATCATACCAAAAAGGTGGTGGATAGTCCTCATTATTTTTACTTTTTAAGGTTAATTCAAATTCATCAATAACCTTTTGTAATTCTTGATCAAAAAGACTGTTATTATTTTTACTTGTTTTTAAGAAATCAAATATTCCCACTATCTTTTTTTTCAATTAATTTATAATATGTATGTAGTCAAATAAAATTGAACTTTTTCGCTCAAAATTTAAGAGGTGTTTCTGCTAAAATAGTTAAAAATTTTGATACTGTTTTTTTCTAGCTTTCAAAGTGCTATACGTATTGAATCGTCGTTGATTTTAATATGTTCCATATCTATTTAATTATTTAATAACAGTTCAATCTCATTAATATTTATTACTTTAAGGTTTGGAGAAATTTTTAGCCCATTAAAACTTAAAATTTGAACACTTAGATGTAAAAGCACACCTTTTTCTCCTATTGCTCTACCTGAAGACCATTTATCGTCATTTAATGTAAAAATGCTAAGGCACTCTAGTTTTTGATTAAGGCTGATTTTTTTTAATACATTCTCTACCTGATGTAATCTCCTCTTAATGGTCTTGGCAATTAAAATATTCAAGCAAAAAATCATCTGAAAAATAAGGGTAGTTAAGCTTCTTATTTAAATTTGTGTAACGAGCTTTTACATTTACCTTTTTAGTTTTTGAAATTGAACTGTCATACAAGTAAATGAGATATATAAGTTTTATAAATTCTTCATAACTGTGACGGCATTCACTTATTTTAAAAAACTTAAAAAATTTGTTTTCATTTTTTATATCTCCCTTTAATCTGTAGTAAAACAAACACATTAAATAGAAAGAATTTAATTGGCTATTTTGACGGTAAAAGTCAATTTTTGATTCAATTTTGTTAACTAAAAAAGACATTATATCAAGGTTTTTTAAAAGAATTGAAGTTGTAAATAATTCATAATAATGACTGATTAGATCACCTTTAATCTTGATAGATTTATGGTACGCATTCATTAAAACTAAAGTATTGTTGGAATTTACGCTAAGAAGCTTTAAACTTAATAATCGGCCTCTTAAAATTGGATGGAGTTGTTTTTCTTCTGCCAAATTAATGTTTATTTCAACAATGGTTTTATTATTAAGAAAATTCCTAAACTGTAGAACTGCTGCTGAAAATATGGTAATATCATATCTAATATTACTTTTCTCAACTGCTTTTAACGATTCCCCATAGTGTTTATTTAAACCTGAGTAGTCTACAAAAATTAGAAATATACAATCTAAAAAATTGATATTACTAATTAGATGTTGGTATATTTTTGGTTTTTTTCGAATCAATAATCCAATAGCATTTCCTATTTTAAGAGCTTGGTAAAAAGAAAATGAATCAAAATTAAGTGCCTTTAATTTGAATAATCTATTGATTAAAATGTAATTTTCGTTATGCAATAATTCACGTAATAAAACTATAATTAGACTTGTAAAGTCTTCAGAGCTTTTTTTGGTTTTATTTACAAGATTAACAATATCTTCAGTTTTATTTTTAGCAACAGATTTGTAAATAATATCAGATATATTAATTTTTTCTTTGTACTTATAATGTTGTGTAAAATCGAGGTAATTTCTATAACCTATAAACTGGGCTAGGGTGTTAAATGTTTTAATATTTGGCTTTGTTGACGGTATAAGATTGTAAAAACGTCTTATCGTATTGTAACTTATATCTACATCCAAAATTTCTAAAATAGCATTTGACAGAAAAACACAGTCCCCTCTACCTTTTATTTCTCTTTTTATTTTTAAAGCTATTTCTTTCTTGAGTACATCAATCAAAATAAATAATTTAATATGAGCCAAATATGAGCCAAATATAAAAAAATTAATAATTAAATTTACCTAAAACTAAAGAAGTTGAAACAAACCGAAATACAACTTAAAAAAGAAGTAGGTAATTTTTTAATAATAATAAATTATGGCAACAATAAGAGTAACTAAGGCAAGTTCAGTAAAAAGTATTAAAAGACAATTTACTAAAGAGTTTAATTGTAATATTCGTCTCTATAAAGGTAATCAATTTGCTGACGAAAAAACAAAAATTAGCGAACTATCAAAAACAGATAGTGCTGGTGGAGAGCTAGATCTTGGAGCAAGAAGTCGTGTTGAAAATGTAGAGCGATATTTTATGGAAACATTTGGGATTAAAGCACAAATATCTAACGCTGATGATACTAAACTAGCAGATAATAGCTTGACGCTAACTCAAGCAGGAAAATTATAATTTAAATTTAACCAATTAACCAACAGAAATATATATATATACTTATTTCTGTTGGTTTTTTTAAATAAAATCTATGGGACTATTTGATTCAATAAAAGATCATTTTAATAATGCGGAATTTTCAATTGCGCCAAATAAAAAATTAAAAACAATTTCAAAAGATTTCAAATCCTCATTCAATCTTTCTTTGATTTTTTATAAAGGAAATATGATTGCTGATGGTGATTTAACATTGGCTGCACTTAATAAAAAAACAGCAAAAAACGTTGATACCACTTCAAAGGAAGGTGTTAAAATTAAAGGCACAATGAAGGTTGGTGATGTAGAAGATTTATTTGAAAACACCTATGGTGTTAAAGTTCAAATCAAAGATGAATCTGCAAAATCTCTTATGGATAATAGCTTGAGCCTAGGGAATGCTTCAAGACAATAATAAAGAATTGTAATGGGGTTTTGCGCTTCGTGTGGATACACTTTAACTGGAAATGAAAACTTTTGCCCTAGTTGTGGTCATAAGTCCTCAGGGATTGATTTAGGTGGTCGTTATAAAAAACCATTTTCATTTGAGTTTTCTTCAAAACTTATTTTGGGTGGGAATGTTTTTACTCCAGACAGGTTAATTATAGATTAAGACGGAGTAACTTTTTTAAAAAGAAATAAATACCTTATTGGAGTAGACCGAGCATTTTTTGTCTTTTTCAGATATTTCTTATGTTAAGGTTGATCGACGATTAATAAATTCAACGGTAATTATTTCTAGTAAGGGTTCCAGAGGGATTAGAGCAGAAAATTTTTCAATCTCTGATGCGAAAAAAATTGAAAACTTAATAAAAGAAAATAGATAGTGTTTGACGAAAAAACAATAAAAGAATTAAAAAGTTACGTCTATCTCCTTATTGATCCTGACACAAAAACACCATTTTATGTTGGAAAAGGAGCTGGCAATCGTATCTTTAATCATTTGATGGATGCAAAAGATGGAAAAGTAGGGACAGATAAATTAGATCATATCCAATCCATTTTAAAAAAACACAAATCTGTTGAGCATGTTATTGTTCGTCATGGACTTAATGAAAAAACTGCCTTTCAAATTGAAGCTAGTTTAATTGATACTTTTAGGTTTATACCTATTTTTAACGACTTTGTTAGTGGAAATATCCAAGGAGGCATGAATTCAATCGAAAACGGATTGATGTCATCTGAAGAAGTAAAACGTAAGTATAATGCCCTGCCGCTAAATTCAATCCCTGGCAGTACAATTATAATTAATATTAATGGGTCCTATAAAAATGCCTCAGGAACAGATAAGATTTACATGGCAACAAAAGAGCGTTGGCGTATGAAAGACCCAAAAGCTGGTAAGATAAAATATGTATTAAGTGAGTATAAAGGCTTGATTGTTGAAGTTTTTGAGGTACATAAATGGTACGCTATAGAACGACAATATAACCCAGGATCAAAAAAATCTGGGCAAACCTACATAGGCTACGGATTTGATGGACAGGTTGCATCAAATAAAGTTAGAGATCTTTATATTAATAAATCAGTAGCACATAAAAAAAAGAGGGGTGCGTCCAATCCAATAATTTATAATCTTTAAAAACCAAATAATATGAGTATAGATAGTGTAAAACGCCAAATTGAAGGTTACAAAAGAGACATCGATCGCGAAAAATCTAGAATTGCAGATTCAAGAGATGATATGGCTAAAATTAGAATTAGAAAAAGCAGAGATGCAGATCATTATTCTCGTCGATTGAAATCTGCGTCTTCAACAGCCAACAAACATAGTATTCGTGCTCAGAAGAAAAGAGATTGGGAACGCTATGCCAGAGATATTCAAAGGGAAAAGGATGAAATTGCAAAAACCCGAGATAAAATTAAAAATATCCGTGAAAAAATTAAGCGTTCAAGAGAAAGAATTAAGAGATTAAGATAACATCCAACTTTTAGTTTTATCATATATAAATTTAAGTCTAGTATGAAGGTTCTTTCTAAATCTCGTTTTAAAAAAGGGCTTTCATGCCCAAATAAACTTTATTTTAATGCTAATAAGTCATACAAAAACAAGGAGGATGATAATACATTCTTAGCTTCATTGGCTGAAGGTGGTTTTCAAGTTGAAGCTCTAGCACGTTTGTCATATCATGAAGGACACTTTGTTGATGCTCCCTATGGTTTTTATGAGAAAGCATACAATCAGACCCTCGAACTATTAAAACAAGATGAAGTTATTATTTATGAGGCTGCTTTTTTGTACGATGGCCTATTTGTAATGACAGATATTTTAGAAAAAAAAGGCAACCAAGTGCGCCTAGTTGAAGTTAAAGCCAAGTCGTTTGATTCTACCCAGGCAAATACTTTTATTGGTACACGCGGTGATATTCGAAGTGGCTGGAGGCCCTACTTATTTGATATTGCATTTCAGAGGTATGTGGCAAAAAAATGTATTCCAGAATTACATTTTGAGGCCTTTTTTTTAATGGCAGATAAATCTAAGGTGGCTACTATTGATGGCTTGAATCAAATGTTTAGATTGCCAGTTAACGGAGATATCCGTAAAGATGTTGAAGTGCTAATTTCTCCTGAGGAAGCACAAAAAACATCGGTCCTATCAGAAGTAAATGTTACAGAAATTGTAGATTTAATAATTAAGGATAAGTACAAATACTCAGAAAATTTATCTTTCTCCCAAGCTATAGTATTACTAAAAAATAATTATCAAAATAATTCCTATTCAAACTGGCCAACAAATTACAGCAGATGTAAATCCTGCGAGTTTAAAATTGGTCTAGATCAAAAAAAAGCAGGATTTAAATCCGGTTTTGAATATTGTTTTTCAAAGCAACATAACTGGACAGAAACAGATTTTAACCTACCTAATGTTTTTGAAATATGGAATTTTAGAGGTCAAAAGCTTTTAGAAGAAAATCGTTTGTTTTTACATCAATTAAATCAAGAAGATTTTAAAGTTGTTGAGGAACCTAATGCCATGAGTTCTAGAGAGCGCCGCTGGATACAAGTGGAGAAGACATTAGAGACAAACCCGGCACCTTATGTTGAAAAAACAGCTTTAAAAGAAGAAATGGATAGTTGGACATTTCCATTACATTTCATAGATTTTGAGACTAGCGCAGTAGCATTACCTTTTAATAAAGGAAGACACCCCTATGAACAAGTTGCATTTCAGTTTTCACATCATATGTGCCATGCAGACGGAACTATCAAACATGCCTCTGAATACATTAATGCGAATCCTGGTGAATTTCCAAATTTCAAGTTTGTTGCAGCACTCAAAAAATCATTAGATAACGATCAAGGAACTATTTTTCGATTTGCAACACATGAAAACAGTATTTTAAATGCGATAAAAGACCAGCTAAATGATAGTGATTACCCTGAAAAAGATGAACTTATACGTTTTATAAAAACCATTACAACCCCTAGATCAAAAGATCTAGACCACTGGATAACAAAAAGACCGATGGTGGACCTAAGATTAATTATTCTTGATTACTATTACAACCCACTAACAAAAGGTTCAAATTCTATCAAAGCAGTCTTACCGGCTATTTTAAATACCTGTGATTTTTTAAAAAATAAATATTCTAAACCAATTTCTGAGATAAATCTTACCAGTATAAATTTTGATGAGAAGCATTTATGGATTCAAATTAAAGATCAAAAAGTAATCAATCCTTATAAACTATTACCACCCATTTTTACTGAGTTTAGCAAAGAAGAATTAGAACATTTCATCTCTGGTTTAGACACCATATCTGATGGTGGTGCAGCACTCACAGCATATTCAAAACTTCAATTTGTAGACATGTCAATCAAGGAGCGAGATAGTATTAAAAAATCGTTATTCAAATACTGTGAATTAGATACCCTAGCAATGGTTATGATATACGAACATTTAAAAACGTTGGTGTAAATTTTTTTTTATTATTTAAACTATTTAATATTTCATGAAACATAGTAGGGCAAAAATTTATAATTTTCTTTTATTACTTCTCTTATTTGGTCCATTTGCTTTAGCTCAAACCATCATAAATACAGAGAATATGATGATAGATGACCAAGGTAAACTCTCCTATGCCTTAAATTTTCAGGGAGATCTTAATTTTGGTAATATCGATTTAATACAATTTAGTACAGCACAGCAATTTTCTAAGTCCGTAAACAAGCATCTTTTCCGATTGCTTTTAAATTATGATTATATAAAAGAAAGTGGAACAGAAATATCTTCTGATTACACGGGCCAATTGAGATATAATTATAGGATAAATAAAAATTCATTTTTTGCATTTATACAGGCTCAAAATATTAAGTCACTCCGTATGAATCATCGCTATACATCTGGAGGGGGGTACCGTCAAAGAATAATTCAAAGAAAAGATAACTTTTGGGATCTCTCTGCGGGTTTATTTTTTGAAGACGAATTGTATGACAATAATTTAAGCACAGAAAGTCAAGTATACAATTGGCGATATAGTTTAAGTACCTTTTTAAAGCATAAATTTTCAGAAAAATTATTTATTAATTTATCACTTTACTATCAAATTAACACATCAAATACAAAGGACTATCGTCTATTTTTGGAACCTAGAATATATTATACATTAGATAAATTTAATATATTTTTAGATTGGACTCATCGTTTTCACTCCACTCCATACATTGATGTTTTTAGAACAGATAATAGCATGAATGTTGGAATAGAATTTAATTTATAGCCTTAATGGCTAATATTATGAAAAACTTTAAAAGACTAATCACACTTGCTTTAAAAGATGGCAAAATAACAGAAAAAGAGATAATAATAGATTTATCTCTTGAAATTGTTTATATATCATGAATAAAAAATTACTAAAATAAAACAAATGTTTAAAAAAAGTCTTTTCAGAGAATTAGGTAAAAATACAGGAAAATGGGCAAGTAACAAACTCTTTGGGGATAACTGGTCTACGCCTTATAGATTTTCTAATTCAGGTACCAGTATGGCCAAACAAGCATTGAAAATTGAAAAAGAAATTGAAGAAAAAAAAGTAGACAATCAACTTGAAATTGAAAGGTTAAAACATGTATTTGCTCAAAATAGGAACTCCCAAAAAATGAAAAATGAAATTATAGCAATGCCTTTACCAGAAAATAGAGACGATTTATTCACATTTGCTAATTTTATGTTGTCTAACATTTATGGTTCCGGTTGGGATCACGATGATGAAAAAGAGTACTTAAATGATTTAAGTGATGTATGCCTGAATAAATTAGAGCAATGCAAAATAATGTTCAATGTAAATGGGGCTTTATTCGAAACAAAATATCTTGAAAAAGAAATACGCACACTAAAACGAAAACGTTTTTTTGAAAAATACGGAATTATTGTATTCGCAATTATATCTTTCGGTGTTTTAATATATATAAATTACTTGCTTGGACATTTCTAAAATAGTGTGGCTACAGTATGTAAGCTGAAATAATAATTTTTTGGAGTATTTTTTGATTAAGATGAAAAAATGAAAATAATTAATAATTGTAAAACTAAATAGTATGAATTTAAAAAATGAAAAAACAGAAATATCCTGTCCAGGAGGAGGAAGAGCCATTAAAACTACTTATGAAGATTTAGCAAGAAAAAGTTCTTTAAAATCAAGTAAAGGACATGAATATAAGTTTAAATCAAGTGATCAAAGTAAACTTTAAAGAGCTATGGATAAATTACAAAAATTACAAAAAGAATTTGAGAAGAATATGGAAAGAGCTCAAAAAGAATTTGGCGAAAGTTTATATGATGTAATTGGTAATGATGATTTAGTACTAAAGAAATAATTATGGCATCAATCACCGACAAACCCATAGTAAACCTTGAATAAGACTCGTTAAATATTCAAAAAATATACCTACTCACTTTCTAAGTTCTTTTTAATTATTGGTTATAATAACTAAAACTTCCCCAAAATAGTGTGACCTAACACTCTTTGGCTCACAATTAGTAATTTTCTTAAATCTTAATTTTATCATATCTTTCAGAAA
>ENA-OQVM01005053-OQVM01005053.1-marine-metagenome-genome-assembly--contig:-NODE-5053-length-12923-cov-5.822669_pt1 | contig 12923 bp, 15 predicted proteins | sample MGYA00237776_ERZ505498 | MGnify/ENA primary metagenome ERZ505498 (study PRJEB26159, sample SAMN06265151) | marine metagenome | isolation source: Helgoland LTER site | place: Germany:Helgoland, sampling... | reverse complement strand
TCGTCACGCACCGGATGACGACGACTGCGGCTGTACTGCATAACACGACGCAGCTGAGGTTCATTAATGTCTGTTCTTGGCTCATCCAAAATCCCCCAAAAACCTAATGTTGCGCTGTGTTTGACTGTAAAGTTTGAGGTTTTGGTGAGTAATGCGCGAAAGTTGGTGATGCCCTGAGGGGCGGCATATCATGGCGGTGTCGAGTCGCCGTCAATTCTCTGCTGAGAAAGGGATATGCCACATGTCAGAGACTACCATTACCCAATTGCCCGATCCATCGGGTTTTTCATCCGACCCATTTACCGAGGTCCTGCGCAACGGAGCACGGGATCTGATCGAACAGGCGATCCATGCCGAACTGGCCACACTCATGGCGGCCTTTTCGAATGAAACGCTTGAGGACGGGCGGGCACGTCTGGTGCGCCATGGTCATTTACCAGAACGTGAGATGATGACCGGGATTGGCCCGGTGCCGGTGAAAGTGCCGCGTGTGCGGGATCGGGGCACGGGCGAAGACAAGATCACCTTCACGCCCAGCATTTTGCCGCGCTATCTGCGCAAGGCGAAATCGGTAGAAGAGCTGCTGCCGTGGCTTTACCTCAAAGGCGTTTCGACTGGTGATTTCACCGAGGCCCTGGAAGCCCTGCTTGGCCCGAATGCCAAGGGGCTGTCAGCCAAGACCATTACCCGGCTGAAGGCCGACTGGTGGCAAAGCTACGAGGCGTGGCAGAAACGCGATCTTAGCAATCGGCGTTTTCTATACATCTGGGCCGACGGGGTCTACTTCAAGCCGCGAATGGCTGAGGAAAAACAATGCGTTCTGGTGATTGTAGGTGCCGATGAATATGGTCGCAAGGAGTTGCTGGCGATGACCGACGGCTTTCGCGAAAGCACCCAAAGCTGGCGCGAGCTGTTGCTCGAGCTCAAGCGTCGTGGCCTGAAACAAGACCCCAAATTGGCCATCGGCGACGGTGCCATGGGGTTCTGGGCCGCGCTGCGAGAGGTGTTCGCCACCACAAAAGAACAACGATGCTGGGTCCACAAGACGATGAACGTACTCAACGCCATGCCCAAGTCCATGCAGGCAAAAGCCAAAGGCCATCTGCACGACATCTGGCAGGCCGAGAAAAAGGCCGAAGCCAACGTCGCCTTCGACTTCTTCGTCGAAACCTATGGGGTGAAATGGGACAAGGCGGTCGCCAAGCTGGTCAAGGACCGCGATGCACTGCTGACCTTCTACGACTACCCGGCGGAACACTCTCATGATCGCAGTCAATGATTTTGTCATGCTGGATCGACCGGCCCAATCGCCGGGGGTATTTTGTATAGATGTGCAAGGCTGGATGTCACTGTACCCTAATTAATCAGAATTGGGTCTGAAATTATCCCGTATTATCAATGGCCGCATGTACCCTTAATTTTCATATTGTACCGTTAATTACCATACTGTACCCTTAATTGCAGTACGGTCGGAGCTGTGGATAAATGTCGGACTATTGGGCGGGGGAGTGTGTGGTAAACGAGCGTCTTGCGAAACACCGAGCAGCGGTTCTTCGGCCGATCTTGGAGCTTGAGAAGAGAGGTGAGCCGATCAGCACTGCTATCGGAGATGCAGCTTGGGAACTGGGCTTGGCGAAAAGCCACACATGGTCGCTCTACCGGCGTCTGAGAGAGAACGATGCACGCGCCACGGCGTTGGAGTTGGACCGTCGCGGGCCGAAACGTGGTTCGAAACGGATTGCCCAAGACGTCGAAATCATCATCGATGAGAGTCTGCGAAAATACTATCTGGTCCGCGAGCGTTCGAGCTTTCTTCGCATCTGGCGTGAGATCCGTGCCGAGTGCGAGGCGAAGGGGTTTCAGCGGCCGACCCGGAGAACGGTGAAAGCCCGTCTAGACGCTATGGATCAGCGAGAGGTCTTCCGGAAACGGCGTGGGGCAGAGGAGGCTGACAAGGTCTTTGCTGCGCGTCCTGGCCGCCTTGAAGTTTCAGTCCCGCTGGAAGTCGTTCAGATCGATCATACAACTTCGGACATCACGTTGGTCGACCACGTCAATAGACGGCCGCTTGCGCGCCCCTATCTGACGGTTGCCATTGATGTCGCGACCCGGATCGTTCTCGGGGCCTACGTCACTTTCGACGAGCCATCTGTCTTGTCGATCGCCCTATGTCTTGATCACTGCGTGCGCCGGAAATCGGTGCACCTCCCAGAAACACTAGAAGAGGTGGTTTGGCCAACGGCCGGCATCCCGAAGGCGATCCACGTCGACAATGCGCAGGAGTTCCACAGCGATGCCTTCAGCATGGCCTGCGAAGATTGGGGCATTGCTGTCGAGTATCGTCCGCTTGGCGGCAAACACTATGGCGGCCATGTCGAACGGCTGATCGGAACGACCATGGGGGCCGTTCATGTGCTGCCGGGGACTACGCAGTCTTCAATCGTCGAGAAGGGCGACTATGACAGTGAGAAGCATGCAGCCTTGACCCTGGTCGAGTTTGAGGACTGGCTTCACCTGGAAATATGCCGCTACCACAACACAGTTCACGAAGCCCTCGGGCGAACGCCGCTTGCAGCATGGGCGGACATGGGCGGCGATACTGCGGGACGGCAGGTTGTCGATGTCGATGCCTTTCGGACAAGCTTCCTGCCATTTGAGTGGCGTCAGCTCGGGCGCACCGGGATCACGCTCTTCGGGGTCCATTACTGGAGTGATGTCTTTGCGTCGTTGGTCGGGCGCAGGCATGGCAAGGTACAGGTGAAATACGATCCGCGAGACTTGTCGCAGGTCTGGGTCATCACCGGTGATGGCCGCGTGATCCCGGCACGCTACCGGGATCTCAGCCACCCGCGGATATCGCTTTGGGAAAGTCGGCGGGCCAGGAAAGAATGGCAGGATAAACATGGTGGCCGGATCAACGAGCGGGTCCTATTCCAATTGATTGACGCGCAACGGCGGCTAGCCGAAGCGGCGCGTCAAAAGACAAAGACTGCCCGGTTGGAAAACGAAAGAGACGCGCGACTTCCCCGCCATAAAGCGCGCCGCGATCCGTCGCGCGAGATGTTCGCGATCGACACGGGGAATCCTGATCTGCCAACCTATGAGATTGATGAGTTTAATGACCCCAGACGAAAGAATTGACCGTATCCGTGGCGACCATTGGATCGCGTTTGACCGTGCCACCATCGTACTCAACCGATTGACATCCCTGATGGAAATGCCACAGCAAAGCCGGATGCCAGGGCTGATGGTCTATGGCAGCTCTGGCATCGGAAAGACGATGATCGCCAAGCGCATGGCGAGCAAATATCCAACGCAGTACAACGCCCAGCTGGGTGCCACGAAGACACCCATACTACTGGTTCAGGCTCCGCCCGCGCCGGACGAAAGACGGTTCTATCAGCACATCCTGGCGACGATCGGGGCGCCGATGTGGGGCCGGCATACCGTGTCCGAGCTCGAGGTCCGCGCGCTTAGTCATCTTCGGGACATGGACCTTAGGATGTTGATGATCGACGAGGTGCACAATCTGCTTGCTGGCAGCTATCGGGAGCAACGCCGGTTCCTGAACATGCTCCGGTTCCTTGCCAACGATCTCCGTGCCTCGCTCGTCGTCTTCGGAGTGAACGAAGCTCTGGAGGCCGTTCGTGGAGACGACCAACTGGCCCGACGTCTGGACGAACACTACCTGCCGCTTTGGGAAGATGACGTAGAGTTCTCCCGGCTAATCCAAACGTTAATCGCCGCGATGGCGCTCGAACAGCGTTCAGGCCTGACGGTCGCGTCGCTTCGGACGATCCTGAAGGTTACCGGGGGAGTGACTTCGCGTGTGTTCATCATGATCAAGTCTCTGGCTATCGATGCGATCGAAACCGGAGAAGAGCGGGTCACGGACGAAGCAGTTCAGGCCTGGCAACCGGTTTGGACGAAGCACGCCTGGAACATTCCTCGCCAGCCCGCCGCTGCATTCGGATGACGGTCAGACCACTACCGTTTCGACCTCCACCCATTCATGATGAGCTTTTGTCTAGCTGGATCAGTCGATTGGCGAACGCCAACCATTGTTCAGTTGAAGAGTTTTGTGGCTATCTGGGTTTGGGGCAGGGCAGGGTGCCGGAATGTACGAGCGACCTAGGGGTCGTGAACTGGTCGCGGACTTGTGCGGCACTTCAGCGACCCCAGATTGAGATCGCTGCCATGACTTTTCCTAGTACGATGTATCATTCCGCGCGATACATGTCGCTGCATGACTTCCAGTATTGCTTGGGGTGTGTTGAGAAAACGCCAAATCTGGTTCTTCGCCATTGGCGCTTTGTCTGGTCGCTGACATGCGAAGCCTGCGGTCGGACCCTCGCAGCCAAAAAACCAACCAAATACGTATCAGGCAGACTTCGCGCTCAAGCTGTACGCGGCTCGGCAACTCTAAAAGCAGCTGTGGCGAGCAACGATTACAGACGATTGCGTCGGATAGATTTGACCCTGCATCTCATGACAGTGCTGGGGACCGGGCATTTGGGTTCACTCACCTCCAGGAACGAGCACGAAAGGCTACTTGCTCTTGCCGCAGTCAATGTCGGCACGACCCGTCCCTTGTTAGGTGCCGCCGTCGTCCTGCGAGGAAACGACCGGGCGGCTCGGGAGTTGCGCCGCGTCTTTCCTCAGCATCGTCGGGTGATCGAGAGGATCCGTGGATTGTCGCTGGACCTCGATCGACGGCTTCCTAGACTGAGTGAAACAGGGCATCCGACCAGGCAGGAAACGCATGGATCGTGTCGCCCAAATGCATCGGAGAGCGCTTTGCAGGCAGCTCGTAAGGCCATCTCCGAGCTCGGACACGACGCAAATCGTCAAGCGCTTCTGATGCGCGCCGATGAAATCTGGAAACGCTCAAAAGGGGTCAAATCCTGCAGCGAGCAGCCTGTGGATATATTGCAATTAAGGGTACAGAATTGCTCCAAAATGCCCTGAAACCGCAGAATCTGATTAATTAGGGTACAGTGACACCAGCCGCCTCTTACCGGCCTCCATGAAGTCCTTGGACCACTTGTAATAGATGCCCTGCGATATCCCCTGTCGACGACACAGCTCGGCAATGCTGTCTTCACCACGTAGACGATCCAGCACGATCCTGATCTTCTCTTCGGATGAATAATGTTTGCGCGTGGCAAGCTTGATATCTTTGACGATCTTCTCGCCAAGGCTCTTTGTTGTCTTTCTCATCGTCCACTCCTCAGTGGCTACGATGAGCAACAAACACTCTCTTAGCAAATTGCCCTATTTGGACCCATAGGCGCTGACGTCAGACAGGCTAGTTGAAAGCCCCGTTCCGCCGTATCGCAACTCGATAGGAAAAGACGTCACGCAAGTTCCCGCTGATGATCAAACTTGCATGGGTCAGGCTGTGGATCGAGTTTATGAGTCCACTGCCTAAAACCTCAGACACAGATCACAGCTTTTTTGAAAATGGGAAAATAAAAAAAGGGCCAGCACGAAGCTGGCCCAGAGTGTGGTTTCGAAGTCGACAGGGCAGTCGGCAACTCCGAGACAAAAGCAGGACCTATTAGGAGCCTGATGAAAGTGGTGCCACGCGGCTGTTGGCCGAACAATCCTAACTTCCGAAGATATTGTGTATCTTTGGATTTGGATCACAGTATATTGTTTGCATCCATACATGCCGCGCCCTGGTTCCGGGACTCTCGCTTTGATCCAGTCCAGCTTCAGCTCCTGTGACCATGGGTAAATCTCCTGCTTGGTCAAACCATGGCTGTTAGGTATTCAGTCCCGGCATCTGATGGATTGGATTTCGGGTGAATCTGTCGGGCTCGGATGCCCACATCTTGCAGATGTATTCGTAAGGTGTGAGGCCACCGAGGGTCTTGAGTCTGCGCGCGAAGTTGTAGGCTGCCATGAAGTCCGCCGAATGGGTGCGCAGCTGGTCGTGGTCATCGTAGTGAAAACACTTGACCGTCGCGTCTTTGATCGTGCGGTTCATGCGCTCCACCTGACAGTTGATCCATGGATGGTTTGGCTTGATGAGGCGATGCTTGATGCCGTTGGCCTCGCAGATCGGTCGAAGCGCATTGGCCTTGAATATGCGGTTTTGCGATCCCTGTATCGCAACTCTGACGGCGTGCGTGGTCGTGGCGCTTCCGTGACCAAGTTGTACCATAAAGCCACCTTCCATTCTAAAGAGCATATCAATCCATGGGATCAAACACCTTATGTGTCTCTGCCGTGTTATGAATGGCCCATTGCGGGTCTTGGCTGGGATCGACAATGGGGTTGGATACAGGGCTAAAGACCTTGTGGCTTGACAACGTTATATAGCAGGCTGATCCCGCCTCTCCTCACCGTCTCGAACAGTTGAAGCCGCTGCCATGACCGGCTTGGCACCGGCTCCACATGACAGCGGGGCGATGCGAGGTAGAAGAACGATTGCAGGCGGCCGACGGTCTCTAAGACATGTGCTGTACCAGGCTGCGCTCGCCGCAGCCTGGTACAATCCAGCTCTCAAGCGGGTCGCAAAGCGTCTCAAAGAGCGCGGAAAACCAGACAAACTTGTCATTATCACAATCGCACGACGGCTGATCATAATCGCCAACGCCATGATCAAAACCGGCACGTCTTGGAAAACCCAACCAATAGATACAGTTGCTGGGAACTCAACCCGTTCTCGGCACACTTAACGTTGGGACATCCAAAACTCGCATAAGCGCGTCGAGCATTGCAGGCGAAATCAAATTCTTGCACCGGATTTTTGGACTGGACGGCTGAATAAACAACAGATTGCCCCAGACACATTAAATGCAGGTTAACGCTACAGTCCCATACAATCTATCGGCAATAGGCGTACTTCCGTGTTGACTCACGGGGCATTCTCTGCGAGGGAAAATTGTTATTTTTCCAGTAGCAGTCTCTTAAACGGTCCAAATTACGACGACTATTTTAATAACGGAGCGGCGAGTGCGCTAAGTGGTCCTTGCCGGCTTTCGTTGAGGTAAGCTACTTGGTTAAAGCAATTGCATTTAAAAAATGAAACTGTTTCTTTTGTTAGCGCTACCACAGAGACGAGCACGTTACCGATAGGCGCGGCTGTCAATTTGCCGCCTTTTCAGAAGATGTTTAGTATTGGGTACGACATCAGTGCTCCGCCTTTGTTCTGTACGCCAGATAGCGGAGCACTGGGCGCTGAAATCGGCTGGTTTAGGGCGCTGGGGTTGCCGGTCACTCTCTACAACGGCATTCCACACAGTCTCGGAAAATTTACTGTAAAGCAGAAGTTATGGTCTGTAGTACTGATCGATTGCGATGGCTATGGGGGTATGCACACGGTGGTGTCGGATCTGCAGATGGCGCTCGATGCAACCTTCAAGTTGCCGGTTGTGTTCATTTCGAGGAGTGAACAACCTCCTGTGTTCTGGAACCCAATAACAAATAAATTGTCCGCCCCACTCGAATGTTCTTTTTCAGTCAATCATCTCGAAAGTATTCTTGATGCCGTACTTGATCCGATGATAAAAGTGAATAAACGGTATCGGGTCTTCTAAACCGCAAGAGCCTGTATCAGATTATCTTCTCACGTAGCGCAATCACTGCAGCTTCGGTTCTGTTTTTTGCATCCATTCGCTTGCAGATTGATCTCATATGCATCTTCACGAGCACCTCAGTTATTGCCATCTCTCTGGCAATTTCCTTGTTGGACAGACCTGCACAGACCATACGCAATACACTGAGTTCATGGCGGGAAAGCCCGTGTTTTTCGACGTACTCATTCTTTGTCGGGTCAGTGGTGAATGAAGAAGGAACAAAAACCTCACCACTATTAATTAACCGTATAGCATTCAGGAGTGACTTGAAAGGCAGGGTTTTGGGAATGAATCCGCGTGCGCCGACCTCGAGAGCCTCTTTAATGTAGTGATCTGTCGCTACTCCGGAAAATACAACGACAGACGTATCAGAAAAATCTCTTACAAGCGTCTCAACGCTTCTGATACCTTCCATTCCGGGCATCTGCACATCCAGCAATAGCACATCAAAAGGACTATTATCGGTCAAGCTACGGTAGGCATCATGAAAGCTGCCGACAGCCGATGCCATAAAGTCAGGTTGTGCGCCAATGAAATCTCTTACCATTTCGCGGACCAATTGGTGATCATCCGCAATTAAGAGGTTTGTTGTTGGAGCATCTTGAGTTGTAAACACGTTCAGTCGTCCTTGTTCATTCCAAGCGTAGGTTGAGATCCAGCGTCGCCTCTAGAGGCTAAAAATGGCGTAACAATGACAGATAAGGGGCAATAATTTTCTACTAACTCCGCTTCTGCTTAGCATGGCAAAAGTTAAGTGTTAGGCCTGGAAGAAACTGAGGTAAATACAAATATCCCGGTTATATCAAAAGATATTCTTATGTAGCAAAAGACACCATTTATCCCTATGGGATACTGGCGTAGTGTCTTTTGGATGTTGAATGGCAGATTTGGTAGAGGTAGACGATGATAGTTGAACGCAATCACCAACGGGTACCGCGCAGGATGCAGAGACGCAATTTTCTGATGGCTGCACCTTTTATCATCATTGGGTCACAGTTTGCAGTTGCACAAGATGCCGTCGCTCCACCGGTAACCGGGCCGGTGCTACTGACTGTTGACGGTGATATTGCAACACCGAGTGAGGGTAGCGCGGCAGTCTTTGATCAACAGCGACTGGACCAGTTGCCACAGAACGAATTCAGAACATCGACAATCTGGACAGAAGGTGTGCACCGTTTTTCCGGCCCGACGTTGCAAGGCCTGCTGGATGACGTTGGTGCAGGATCAGGCGAGATCATGGCGACTGCAATCAACAATTATGTCGTCGATATCAGTCGGTCGCTTGTAGAGCCAACGACCCCGATCATTGCGACCCGCATTGATGGCATGTTGTTCTCCGTGCGCAGAAAGGGCCCCCTCTGGATCGTTTTTCCCTACGACAGCGATCCACTGTTCCGAAGCGAGCTGGTATATGCAAGCAGTGTTTGGCAGCTTAGCAAGCTTACAGTCCTGCAACCCTGACGGTTATGCTTAGTCAGATAAAACGCAAGGCCGGTCCCGAAAAGCTTGTTGGTGGCTTGGCAATTGCGACAGCTACGATCCTGACGATCGCGGGGCTCGCGTTGGTGGCTTTCAGCTACGAAGGCTTGAAGACCTCGGCCGAAAAGTTCCAGTTTGCCGCCTCTGACAATGTGACCTGGACGATTGTCCAAATCGAAGTCGATTATCAGAACCTTCGATTGGCCCTGTCGCATGGTTTGCTGAGCGCCGAGCGGGGAGAGCCGTTCGACCTGAATGCAATCAAGCAGGCCTTTGACATCTATTACAGCCGAATTGATGCAGGGCGGTTTATTTATGGGGCGGCCTTTAGCGCAACACTTGACGGACCGGGCGAGATCCTGAACCAGCTTGCTGTTGCAAAAAGCGACATCGCAACAGACATTGATAGCTGGGTCAGCCCGTCCGGCAACGATCTGGCTGCTGTGCTGGCAAGAGTGGATGACAGCGCCGAGGATGTGCGCAACTTTACCACGCAGGCTTTGCAAGTTTTAGTTGCCGATGCTTCGGTTGAACGTGAAGAGCATCTTGCAATCCTTAACCGCTATACAACCCTCTTGATCCTTGTGGTCGGATTGCTTGTCGGATTGTTGGCAGTATCGTGGGTATTGCAACGTCGGCTGAAAAGCCGTGCAAGTGAGACCCTTCGAATAGCGGACAATCTTCAACGCGTCATCGAGACTTCACAAGATGCCGTTGTCATTGCAGATACAGAGGGCAGGATTCTTGAATACAGCAAATCGGCAGAAGAAATTTTTGGATATACCGCAGCCGAGGCGCTTGGCGCCAAGATGGAAACGCTCTTTATTCCTGATCGCTTCAAAGAAGCGCATCGAAAAGGAATGCAGAGATATCTTGAGACTGGGCATGGCAAAGTCGTCAATTCCGGGCGTCATGTTATGCAAGGATGCGACAAAGACGGGCGCGAATTTTCTACCGAAGTAACAATCGCCGCCAGCAAGGATGCCTACAACAAGCAGATATTCATCGGCATCATGCGCGATATTTCGGACCTCATTGCGAATGAGGTAAAGTTGCAAAAGGCACTGGAAACAGCGAAGTGTGAACTCTCAGCAAAGCAGCGTTTTCTGGCTGTCATGAGCCATGAAATGCGTACGCCGCTGCAAGGGGTGCTTGCGACTTTTGATTTGTTAGATGATGGCTCGGTCACTGACGAACAGATCGCACTTATCGATCTGGGCAAACGCTCGGGCATGAAGGCGCTGGACCAAGTCAACAATACGCTAGAGCTGGCACGCTTGAATGAAGACATGCCCGTGCGCAAGACCGAGATCATCAACCCAGCCGCTTCCTTGCGAAATCTGGTAGCGCTACTGGATCCTCTGCTCTTGCAGCAAGGCAATACAATTGATCTCGTTTTTTACCCCGACGAGAACATCGAAATCCTTGGAAATAAAAGGATGTTCGACGCTATTTTCGAAAATCTGTTGGCAAACGCCAACAAATTTACCAGGGCTGGTCACCTCGGCGTCGCAATGGAGGCGAATGTGCGTGACGACAATCAAACAGACTTGACTATTCGCGTGCAAGACAACGGTGTCGGTATTGCCAAAGAAGACCTGGATCACATTTTTGAGGATTTCGCATCCGGACATGCTGACAGTGGTGGTACGGGACTAGGTCTGCCCATTGTGAAGAACGCGACAGAAAAAATGGGTGGCGAAATAACGGTAGACAGTACTGTTGGTGTAGGAAGTGTCTTCACTTTTAAGTGTCGTTTTGCAACGGCACCCCTACAAGACCTGCCAGCGCTTCAGATCGAGCCACCACGCGGTGGGCCGCAAACTGATCTGATCATTGACAAGCCCAAACCACGCGTTCTGGTCGTTGATGATAACGAAATTAACTGTACTTTGCTCGGACTTATGATTCAGCGGCTGGAGTGTGACTATGAGTGTGCTGAAGACGGTTTGCTGGCTGTCGAGAAATGCCGGCACCAGTCATACGATTTGATCCTAATGGATCTCAACATGCCAAAGATGAATGGTCTTGACGCGACATCGGCCATTCTAGACCTCAATATCGAGCAGGGCCCGATCGTTTGCATCACTGCGCAAAACGATGCTGAAACTCTGGCTGCCGTCTTACAGGTTGGCATGACAGACCTTTTGACCAAGCCCATTCGCTTAGAAATGCTTGTCGAGCTCCTTGAAAACGAAGCTATTTCCGCGCCTTTCGAAAAGCGAGGGCAACTGCCATCAGGTACTGCTACCGCCGATCACAACGTGCTGGATAGCAATACCATTAAAAATATGGTTGCGGAGATGGGCCAAGACTATATCGAAAGTGTGCTGAACCAGTTTACGTTGTCACTGACGAATGCGTTGGTGCAAGCATCCGACCACCTAAAATCCGGCCAGAACAGTGACGCTGCAGACGTACTGCATAGCGCTGCTGGAAGTGCAGGCATGCTGGGCGGAATTACGCTCCATCAGACTCTTATAGGTTTAGAGGATGCTGTACGCCGAGGTCTTCTCAAGAAAAATCACATCCCGATACAAGATTGTCACAAGCTTCTTGAGGAATTTTTAGTAGAAGCACAATCAGCGGTTGTGGCGCATAGCAATCATTCAGTAAACAACACCTTTCAAACTGCTGAGGCATGACGGAAATGCACGGATCTCGAACCCTCTTACGTCGACTCGCATGTAGGTGAGGTTTTGAGCAGTCGCCCATACGACTTTACAACCAACCACAGCGTGGTAGTTGCGACACCTACTATCCCGGCCAGCACATATGCGATTGAAGCAACTACCAGCCCTGAACCTGTTGCCAAAGCCACCCCAGCAGCGATCGCCCCCGCAACGATACCAAGTACCAAATAAAAAACTATCATTCGTAAAACTCCTTTAAAAACCATACTCCTATACAAACTCCAAAAGGTCAGATGCAGCCACATATCTTCTAGATCAGAAAATATATCTTTCTGATTTCGTGCCTCTCGTAACTGTGTCTATTGGTCGAGCTGAAGGGATATGCCCATAAGTTGGTGGCAGCCTTAATCAGGCGACGTTTTGAACGGTGTTTGGTCCTGTTCTTGAACTCAAGTCCCTGAATGATCTCGGGCAAACGGTTTGGCCCGGAGATCTTTCGCCACTTCTTCTTAGCTGACATCATCAATCTGAAGACCATGATCTGGGCAGTCGTGCGTTTCAGACATCCCCTGGTTTTTCGTGTCCGCTTGCGGATCGTTGCAAAGACACGCTCAATCGGGTTCGCTGTCCTGTGTAGCGCGACAATCTGGATGAGAGTTGCGCGTCAATCAGGTTTGGCGTGGCTCTTTGGGCTGGACTTTCAGGGCCCTTCCGACAACAGAGCTTCAATATGTCCAGTCAGCCGGTCATGACGTTCAGTGGCATTCCGCTCAGCTTGCAGTATCTCCTGAAGAGCAAGCTGATGCACCGTATGAGCGAAGCTTTGGCTTTATGAGCGAAGCTTTGGCTTTGCAGCCATTGACGATATCGTATCGTCCATGGCTTGGTCCGGTGATAGACCCGCCCGTGACGCAACATAAAGGCCGACACGAGTTGCCGTTTGTGCCGCTAATCCACTGCGGCGCGTTCTCGAGCGCGAACTAAGTCGCGCATTGCGTCATGTGTCAATGCCGAAGTAAAAATCCCCAGAAGTGCCGAAGTAGTTTTCCCCACTTTCGGGATCTGGTGACGAACCAGGTTATGTATAGGTCGGGGTCTCTTTTTTCGGTCTGCCGCGCCGTTTTGGTGGCGGGGGCGGTGTGATGGGTGCGTCTTGGGCGGGCGACCAGGGAAGAAAGAAAGCGGGTCAAGGATTTGGAGCGTGAATTAGCGCGCAAAGACCGCG
>ENA-OQVM01005050-OQVM01005050.1-marine-metagenome-genome-assembly--contig:-NODE-5050-length-12924-cov-7.260917_pt1 | contig 12924 bp, 6 predicted proteins | sample MGYA00237776_ERZ505498 | MGnify/ENA primary metagenome ERZ505498 (study PRJEB26159, sample SAMN06265151) | marine metagenome | isolation source: Helgoland LTER site | place: Germany:Helgoland, sampling... | reverse complement strand
ATCATCCTTACACCCTCCAGCCCAAGCACGTTTGCAATCTCATGGGGGTCAGTAAACATAGTTGTTGTTCCATGAGGTATAACGGCTGCAGCAAATTCTGCTGGCGTCAGCATACCACTCTCAATATGCATATGTCCGTCACATAAACCAGGGATCAAATAGCGTCCATTTACATCAAAAATTTCGGTATCTTCACCAATACAATGAGACGCATCAGCCCCAACATAAGCGAAACGTCCTTCAACTATAGCAACCTGCCAACCATCCAGTACTTCACGTGTTTGAACATTTACAAGTTTGCAATTACGGAACACTCTATCAGCTTGATCACGCCCCGCTGCTACGGCTATAAGACGTGGTGCGACTTCAGCCCATGATCGAAAATTTTTGCCCATATTTATTTTTTCCATTTTTTAAGATCCAAGGCAAGTTTTTAGAAAAAGAATTTCCTACAGATACTTATCCCTATATTTTTAATGAGGTTTGCCCACATACTAATGCATGATCAAGAATACGCTTACAGGCTGTGTCGAACAAGCTGTCTTCAACGCTCAGTGCTACACGCACCCAGTTATCAAGTGTTGCTCCAAATGCTGAGCCAGGCATTACAGCTACCCCAGTTTTCAATAACAAATCAAAAGCGTAAGCTTCCCCAGTTAAACCAGTACTTGAAACATCGATTAAAACAAACATTCCTGCTTCTGGTTGGCTCACCTTAAGTCCTGCAATACCATTCAATTGTGCAAAAATAATTCGAGCACGTATCTCAAATTTCCGACGCATATCGGCAGCCACTTTTGAAGGCTTCGTGAGAGCAAATGCAGTCATATCAGCTATAAAAGGTTGATTGCCAAATAACATGGTTTCCGCCAAGGGCAGAAGACGTTTTGTAAATTCTACAGACCCAACAGACCAACCACTTCGAAACCCAGGTGCGGCATGAGATTTAGAAATCGATGACACAACTACAACTCTTTCATCTCCTTTTGAAAAGCTCAATGGCGAGGTAAAATGTACTCCATCAAACAACATCTCATCATAAACTTCATCTGAAACTATCCAGAGATCATGCTCTTCTGCCAGCTCAATTATTTCTTGCACCTGCTTATTTGAGAGTACAGATCCTGTAGGATTGTGCGGGCTATTTAATAAAATCACACGCGATTGAGGTGTCAGTTTTTTAGCAATATCTTCAGCAGTGATCTGAAAGCCATTTTTAGGAAGTAATGGCACAGGTATCATACTAGCCCCGCTGGCCGCTATTAAACCAGCATATGTGGCATACATCGGGTCCCCTACTAGCACTTCGTCACCAACTTCGGTCAATGCCATCATTGTAGCATAAAGGGCAGTCTGTGTTCCTGGAAAACAAATTATCTGATCAATAGAAACTGGTCTCCCTGTACTTTTAGTATATCGCTTTGAAAGCGCCTGTAGAATCTCAGGTTCACCATTACCATTTGAATACTTTGTTCGACCGTGTGCCATTGCCTCACTGGCTACTGCAACTAATTCAGGTGATGTGGGCACATCTGGCTCACCGATTGTCATTTCAATGATGTCATGTCCATCCTCAGCCATTTGGCGCGCACGTGAATACAACTTCCATTTTTCGCCACCAAGTTCAGCTAAACGATTGGTAATTGATGAATAATGCATGCTAAATTAATTTAAAATTTAAATTAAAGCCTTTAACCGCTTTTTTAAATTGTATAAAAATATTAAATAAATCCATCTTTTTCATACTCCTAATCAAAGTACTTTTATTCATCATAATTTATATTTATCGTATGTTTCTATCAATAAAATTACAATAAAGAACATAAATATGAATTTGAAGATTTGTTTATTTGGATAAGAAAAAGTAAATTTTTGTACGCTTTGAGTCTTTATTATTGATGTATTCTGCTCTTACGAAACAAGTGCAATCTCAAAAACCAATTAATACTATTGCCTAAAGGCATCATCTTTAATTTTTGCTACTGGCTGCCAGATATATTCCAGAATAGAGCGTTCACCTCTAACCACATCAACTTGCGCCACCATGCCTGGTAAAATTTCAACTATTTGTCCCGCAGTATCTAAGAAATCATTTTTAAACTTAATTTCTATTGCATACATATGAGAATTAGAATCTTCGCGGAATGTAGTATCGGCAGCTATACGTATTAACTCACCTGTCATGTAACCATAACGAGCAGCATCAAACGCTGTTAATGCTACTCTACATGGCTGTCCAGGTTCTAATAATCCTATATCTTTAGGATCTATATAAGCCTGAATTCTTAAATCTTTTCCAGAGGGAACAATTTCTGCAATTGTATCACCAGCACGAATAAATGCTCCAGTAGAATTTATAGTTAAATCATTAATCGTTCCTGCAATTGGAGCAACTATTGTTGTGGCTTTCAAATCCTGTTGCAATGTGGGAATTCTACTGTTTGTTTCATATAACTGAGCTATTAGTCTTGCGCGTTCATCAAAAGCAGATTCCATAAACTCATTATTTATCAGTTCTATTTCACTTAACTTGGCTTCAGTTGTGTACTCAATTTGATTAAGTTGTGCTTTTAGCACTTCAATTTGTGATGATAATCGGCTTTGCTCACGATCCAAGCGGAATTTCTCTGATTTGCCTAAAACACCTTTTTTAATAAGTGGAAGTATTTCATCTTTTTCTTGCTGAAGGATGAGTACTAACTCTCGAATTCCTCCTAATTCTTCTTGTTTTTCAATCTTATTTTCAAGTGTTCTTGCATACTCGGTTTTTAGGCTAGATATTTTTTGATTTAGTGTTGTTCCACGCGCATAGTATAACGCCATTTGCGCCGCGACAGCACTTATCTCATAACCCTCCAAATCTTTTTTTAAGTTATCTGCTGCGTCTCCATTAATTTCAGAATCTAATCTTTTTATTTGAATCTCAATAGAAGATTGACGTGCATTTAATTCATTTAATAAGCCCTGTGCCTCAGTTGGATTGATCGAAGCTATTATATCTCCAGCCTGAATTTGATCACCTTTTGAAACATTTAGATTTAATATTGTCCCTGTCTCAGAAGACTGCACACTCTTATTTTCACCAGCAGCAATGACCCTTCCCATACCGCGCGTTAAAAGATCTAATTTAGTACTTTGAGCCCAATATGAAAACGCAGCTAAAAGCCCGACAATCACTAACATGAAAAAAACTTTAAGCATTCTGTCTTTAGGCTTTTTTACATTTGAAGTCATGATATGGAAGCTTTCTGACTAACAAGTTTGAGATATTCTTCGCGAGAACCGTCCCACTTAACAGCACCTTTATCCATCACAATTATACGATTGCAAATTTTTATCATATTGGGTTTGTGAGTTACTAAAATTGCAGTAACTTTTGGATAGTTTGTTATAAATGCATCGATAAAGTGATGCTCTGTGAGCTGGTCCATTGCACTTGTTGGCTCATCAAAAACAACCACTTCAGGTTTCTTAATAAGCGCACGAGCCAAACAAATTGCTTGCTTTTGGCCTCCGGATAAATTTGAACCACGATCCTGTATAGGCATATCTAAAACAGTATCAACAGTCTCCTCAGCGAAACCCAAACCACTTTTTTTCAGTATTTCCAGCACTTCCTGGTCTGACAAGCTTGTATCACCCAGTGAAATATTTTCACGTAAAGTGCCTGAAAAAAGCCAACTATCTTGAAAAACGAAACCCATTTTATCACTAATATCTGCTCGTTCATATGTTCGTATATCATTATCAAATAAACGAATGTTGCCCGTTTCTGGTTGGCTCAATCCTGCTAGAAGGCGAACCAATGATGTTTTACCAGCTCCAGATTTTCCAATAATTGCTACTTTTTCACCTCTGGATACATTAAGGGAAAGCTGTTCAAAAAGTGGTTGTCCACCTTCAGATAATCTAAGGGTAACATTGTTAACCGAGAGTGCTGTTTGGCCATCTGAGAGTAGATTAATTCCACTGTGATCACGTGCGACACGTGCCTCAGAAAGAAAACCTTTTAAATTTCTATATGCTGAATATGAACTATTAGCACGTGATAATGTTTGTGCTATTTTTGATAAAGGCGCTAAAGAACGCCCAGATAATATAACTGTAGCTATAATAGCGCCCATTGTAATTTCTTGTGCAACAAAAAGGTGAAAACCGTATAAGATAATTGCAATTTGGGATATTTGTTGAACAGTTGTTATAAGGCCGCCTGTAAAACCCGATACCTTCTTGGTTTTATTAGAAAGCTCTGAATAATTCTCTGATTGTTGCTTAAATCTGCCTTTCATAATCGAATAAGCACCGTTTGTTCGAACTGGATCTAAACCATTTAATATTTCGACAAGGTTTGCTTGGCGAGATTGTGTTGCTTTAGACAGATTGTTCGACATTCGAACTAAAAAAGGCTGCACAACAATGACACCGAAGATTAATAGGGGAACAGCAATTAATGGAACCAGAGCTAAAGGACCACCAATTAGATATATCACGCCGATAAAAATAAATACAAAAGGTAAGTCAATTAAACCTAAAATTGTGGCCGAACCAATAAAATCCCTATAAGTCTCAAAATCTCGGACCACAGTGGACAAAGCTCCGATCGAACGTGTTCTATTATCTTTGGCACTTTCGACATACTGTTCAAAAATATCTTCAACAACACGATTATCTGCTTTCGTAGCAGCATATTCTAAAAATCCACTTCTGATGGTTTTGAGGCCAATATCAAACAATATAGCTAAAAATACTCCAGCCGCGAGAGCGTAAAGTGACTCCTGAGCCTGATTGGGTAAAACTCGATCATAAACAACCATTACAAAAAGCGATGTAGCCAGACCGAGGATATTTGATAGTGCTGTTGCTACAGCCACTAAACCGAAATTACCAATTCCAAGGCTATTTAAAATGTTTAAATGTTTCAGCCTTTGCTTAACTGATTTAAATTCTTCTAAAACTTTAGTTATTTTTAATCCGATGACATTAAATTCGACTTCTGAATTTAACTCTTCAGCAGATAATTTATCTCCTGTGTCAGTTAAATAAATTTCATCAGTGGATTTTCCATCCACCTTAACAAATAACTTTTCGCCATTGAGTATAAAAAGTTCAAAACCAGTTAACTGTGATGGTTTATTTAGTTTCTCTAATGTAACCGAGAAGCCAAGTGCTTCCAAAGTATAGATTACTTTTTGCTCCAAGGAGCTTTCTTGTAATGTTTCAAATTTTTCTTTGATTAAACGATGGCTATGGGTTTGTGAATGAAGCGCAACAACGTTCTGCAACAACTTACCATAACTTTTCTTCCAGGGTGCAGTTTCAGTCATTTAATCTTGTCGATGTAAATTCAATTATCTCTTCACATGCACTTATGGCTAAACAAACCAGTCCTGTATTTTTCAACATATCAAGTTGTCTTAATTTTGTTTTTAGCTGATTATCAGCCAGTTCAATTTTTAATTCGAGCTCTTTTATGAAACTTTCAACTATTTCACTTAGATTGATCTGGCCTGAAACCAAAAGATCCTCATTCATTTTGCGTTTTTCAGTGGCTTTTTCAAGCTGATCACGTGTAAGGGATATTTTCTGAAATCCCAGATTTTGTTGCAATGAAAGTAAATCATGACCTTCAATAATTCTCTTTTTCGTAGCTTTATTAGATGTGACGATACTTTCTTTTTCTGTTTGCAGAGTTAGAACTTCAGCATCCAGACGGCCACCATCAAAAATTGGAATAGAGACTTGGACACCAGCAAAAGCTTCAATATCTATGCCATCACTTGATGATTTTGATAATCTACCAACAGTAGATACTCCCATTTGACCTTTACCCAAGGCGCTTAAAATTTTATTTTCTGCTATATTTTCTGTAATTTTAGAGAGCGCTAAAACTGGGACAGTTGAGGCTTCAATTTTTGACCGCAAATCATCAGTATCAATAAAATTATCTTCTATTATTAATGTTGTATCAGAACTTTTTTGCAGAAGGTTTTTTATATTTAATTCTAACTCTTTTACTGAAATTTTTTGAGCTTCAATTGCTAACAACCTTTGTGATAAATTAAGCATCTGTAGCTGAGAAACGGCACCAAAACTTACAGCTTGTTGTAAGTTTTCTTCTTGTAACTCATAGTATTTTTCAAACTCTTCAAAAGTCTCATTAACAGCGGTTACGTATTCCTGAGAAATATTTGCTTCGACTGCAAAAGCAAGCTTTTCATCAATAATTAGAGCCGTTTCGTACTGTGCAAGTTTCAAATTTAAGTTGGCTATATCTAACCCTGATTGTTTAATTCCACCATCCATTAATGTTCTAGTGGCATTTATGGATGGATTGATTGCAGGTGAAGCATCAGTATCTTCTGCTATTAAACCACCATCCGCAGAAGCAGTTATGTTCGTGGAAAACGCAGCTTTCGCACCTTGAACTGAGTAATTTAAGGAAGAAAGATTTGAAATACTTGCTTGGACGTCAGGTTGATCAATAATTTGTGATAAAGCTTTTTCTTTAAACACAAACTCTACCGGTGCAACGGATTTAAGAATAATAGGCGGCTTGCTCATTGAAGGTAAGCTTTTATACACTTTATCGCTACATGCTGTTAACGATAAAAGAGCAAGAGGCGCAATTAACCCAAACCGTTGTATTTTTTTCACTGTTTTAATTCACCTTGCTTTAAAAGCTTCTCTGATCGGCTCATTTGTTGTTGAAATGCTCTGTATTGCGCCTCTAGTTGGTGCAGCTCCGTTTCTCGCGCTCTTTCCAATAAACTTATTTGGCGCGAGAACTTTTCACTTATAGCAGCATACTTTTCTTTAAATAGTATTTCATCCATTTTGATTTTATTCTCCTTAAATGATATCTGATTGAGGAATTTCAAACACATCATCGAGAGGTAAATTTGGGTCTGCAATGATATCAATCACATAATTTTCGTCACTACTTTGGAAAGTAAAACCATCACTTGTTTCAGTTGCGCTTTCTACGGTCAATAAAGTATCTAAATCAAAATTATTAAATTGATCCATATCATTTGAGATAGCTACCATAAGATTAATATCACCATTAGTAACTGTAATACCTACTTTATTTGATGAATTATTATTAGCTGCAGTAATCTCGGCTGCTAAAATAGGATCAAAATCAATATCCACTAACGACGTCATAATATCTGAAATATTTGTGTATGGGCTATCCAAAACAACTTTACTATTATCAAATAACATTGTCGTGGAGGCATCAGCTGTTTCTTGATTTTCCATAAATGTTGATAAAACAATGTCATCACCAGAATAGAATTTGAAAGCATTCAATCCATAATCAATAACTGCATTCTCAGCAATTTCGCTGTATAGTTTGCTGTCCCCATTTTTATTATTTGGATCAAGTTCATAAAGCATGCTAATGACTGAGGTGTATAAATCATCAAAACCGACTGCGGATAGATCACTTGCCTCTATTACAATTGAAGCATTGGTACTCACACCAGTGTCAAAGTTTGTTATGGTAATACTATCTTCATTCAGTTCAAAAGAAGCTAAAGTAGCGTCACTAGCGACCTCAATACTTTCGAGGCCAGTTAGTAAAGCGAGCGTTTCGCCATTACTGCCTGGATCTTCAATTGCATCATTAACATCTTGAGTTGTGACATTGCCCGCAAAAATAAGGAAGTGATCTATATCTCCACTGCTTGCAATTTTAACATATGTATTCCCTGAAACGTTTATTGCTTCAGTTGCCTTCATACCTAATTCGTACAAATCTTCAATTACATAGCTAAATTCTCCTGCAAACATTTTTTCCATTGTATCGTTCACAAGTTCAATATCATTCTCAAAATCAGTAAAGGCTACATCCGAAGTAATATTTACATCTAAGTCAAAACTTAAATCTGACTGAGGTAAAACAACCATAGCTTTCAGAAGGCTAGCATTTTCTGTGTAAAGATCGGTACTAGTCGGAACTCTAATGTCATCGACCTTTTCAATACCACCAAAGTGGATTTGAAACGAACCATCAGCTTTTTTGTCAATCCATAACCTACCTACACGGTCTGAACCATCCATAAATGCAAGTCCAATAGACTCATCCCATTCACTTTCACCGATTATTTGGTAATATTGAACCTGAACATCAAGGTTTCTTTGCATCATATCACTGAGATGACCAGAGATAATATCAGCATCATCAACATTCAAACTTTCGAGTGTTATTTGGAAGTCTGCCATCCAGTCTTTCACTTTATCGAAATCAGAAGGTAAGCGAGTATAATTATATCCTGAGTTAATAGCGATGCCACCAATCTGCTCAAGAGTGTTAACGTTTAATAATTGTTGCCAATCTTCACCTTCAACTGCACCAAGCAAATAAAGATCTGTTGATCCATTTTTATCAAAATCAACTCCTAGAAATTCACCATTTATTAGTTGATAGTCAGCAGTCGCAAATGAGTTTTCAGCGCCATAAAGTGCATTTAAAGCATCACTATGGACAGCGTAATCAGAGTAAGAAACATCTGTATCAGTTGATGCTATCTCAACCCATTTCACTCCAATATCTTCCCAATCTGCGTCTTTCAATGATGATATACCACCTCTAAAATCAACAACAATTTTGTTGCCCCAATCCTCGTGTCCTAATTCATTACCTGGAACAAATGTTGCGTTGGACGAACTTCTATATGAACCAACTCCATCAAAATCATTTTCCCATAGAGATAATCTGATAAGTTCAGCACCTGAAAAATTAAATTCTTTTGCAATTGTATTACCGAGGTCAACATTTGAACTCGGTGCATACTGATTTAGTAAGACTTCGAATTCATCTTCATCATTTTCATAATTAACATCAATTCTTACACCATTTCTAATAATGTCATGTTCACCATCAGTGTCAGTTGTCCCGTTCCATCCTCCAATGCTAAAATCTAGACTGTCAAAATCAATATCCCAATACACTTCATCATTATCGTTTGGATCATCTATTTTTACATCTCCATTTCCCTGAAAAACATCATCCAAAAAGATTGCAATTTCGCCAGTCTTAGTTTGCATAAAGGAAAAATCACCTGATAGATCACTAAACTCCTCTAAAGTTTGACCCTGTACTAATATCCAATTCTCCAAAATCTTTTCCGTATTTGATCCAAGGAAATCAGGAGTGGAGAACTCTATGTCTGAGTCAAACCAGCTAACCCCAATGTCATTCCAATCTGAGTCTTCCATTGAGAACATTCCATTTTTAGATATAACAGAAATCTTATTTTCCCAATCACTTCCGCCCCACTCATTATATGGTAGAAAAGTCACCTCTGTAGAATTGTTGTACTCACCTGTACCATCATAATCTTTATTCTTTATTCTATATTGGATAGATTGTACGTTCGAAAAATCAAACCCTTCTGCTGGCGTCCCGCTAAGGTCAACGTCTGAGGGTGGGGCATATGTATCAATGTAATCTTTAAAGGCAGCAGCGAACATATCATCATCAGCGTATAACTGTACTGAGATATCAACTCTATGTTCACTTAGACTTAATTCTTCAACATTATCTGTTTTAGCGTTTTGTCCATAAAACTCCAGATCAACTTCACTAAATCTAATAGTCCAATTGACTTCATCAGATCCATCTTCAATTTGAGTTTTACCAACTTCAACTATGTTATCACCTAACAATAAAGCTATTGCACCAGTATCTGTTTGCATAAGCGACCAATCGCCAGATTGTCCACTGATGGATTCTAATTGATCTTCATATACATTAAGCCAATTTTGCAAAATATCTGGCGTCTTTGAACCCAAGAAATCTGGATTTTTTAACTCCGCTGACATTGATGTAGCAACAATTTCTCTTTCAGTGTCAAAGAGGTAAGTAATACCACCCATATTTTCTTGAGCTGCGATGAATATTCCACTATTGCCTTCACCATAACTAAAATACTCATGATAGCTTTCTTTACTTGTGGAAGTTTTCTCACCTAAATTATCATAATGAGTTTCTGTAGTCTCATAGGTCCAAATAAAATCAACGATATCAATAGAAATTTTGTCATCATTACTAATCGGTAAAAAGTTAACAATATCTTCATCTGAGAGTTCTTTTACATCAAAAGTTGTTGAAACATCTATGTCAGAATATCTTAAAACATTATCTTCAAAACGTTCATAAGTATTATAATTTGCTAAATGATGATATTCAGCATCTTGAAAACTAAAATTACTATTTTGGTGTGTTGTTGAACCTTTATTAGATGTATTTGTATCCATCCAGACATTAACACGAGCAAGCAGTGTTCCACTTGAATCCATAACTAATATATTATTATCACTATCAGCTGTAAATTTTAGATCTACGCGCGCGCCCCAATCTGAAGGAAGGTAATCTTCAACAGCATTCCAAGCATTTTCAAAATCTTCATATTCTGTATTTTTTATGAACGTAGCAAAACCTTCCGCGTTTGCTGCATCTGCAAAACGCCCAATTGTATTCCAATTCGAATCTCGCACCTCAATAAACCCATCACGGTACTCAACAACACCTAGCATTCCTTCGTGAGTATGAAGGTCTTCAAGAGCACCATGTATCGATACATCATGTTCAGATAATGGTACGAATTTCCACCTGTTATAACCACCATCGCCAGTGTCTTCTTCATCTGACTCAAACCAAAAGCCTTCTGCGCGGTACTCAACACGTTTATTCTCATCACTGTTGGTTTCCACACCATTAGCGTCATAATCCTTCCAGTAATCCGTTGAGATAAATAGTGAGGTTATATCCGCCCAATCCCATATGCCATCAACAGAAGCGGCAACCGCGGGGACGTCATAACTATCTTTAATCAAACCATCCCAAACGGTTTCAAGGTCTGACTTCTTAGCACTAAAACCAGAATTACCATTTTCGTAACTTATCGTTACATGATCCATAGACGTGATCTCTGCAAAACTAGCTGGAGGTGTCCCATCATAAGAGGCCGCTATGACATCATCAGATAAGAAGTATTGCTTCTGAGTGTTTGTACGTGCAAGCTCGTTCCAATCATCGTCATGGTAGTTAAAAGACGGACCTGTATTGTACTTATACCCTTCTGTACGATTTCCCTCTTCATCCCACTGGCTAGATTCCCAGTATCCATCATGTTCCCAACTATTAATTCGCGCAAGTAAATCACCTGTTGCTGAGAAAACATTCAGATCTCCCCACTGGTTTTGCGTAAACACAAGGTCTTCACGCTCATCTGCATCCGTTGTTGAATCATCACGCAGTGCACTTGGTAAATAGTTCTCAACTTCATCCCATGAAGTTTCCAGACCCTCAACATATTTTGTTGATGTTTCATCTGTAAGATCTGACCACTTTAATAAATTATCAGGATTACTCAGATCAACTGTTCGAGCCACCATAGTCCAATTACTGTCGTAAATTTCAATGAACCCATCAGAACGATATTCAATACGCCCTGCGTACTCATTCCAACCATCTTCATGTTCAACAAAAAGCTCAACTCTACTATCAGAACTTGTAAATGCCTCATCACGTGTTGCACCGTTGGTGTCGAGCTGTGACCAAGAATTAGAACCAATATTAACTTCCGTAATATCACTCCATTCAAGTGCTACGCCGTCGTACTTAATATATGCAAGTAAATCAGTACCTGGGTTTAATAAATCCCAACTCGTTGAATCTGCACCCGCTTCAGGAGCATTAACACGATAATTTACATACGATCCACTCTCATCAGCATACGTTACAGCTTCAGTGGCCGTTTCCCCGTCCCATCGTTCATCACCAACTGCAAATGTTACATCACGACTATAACCACCACTTGACCCAAAGTAATTCCAATCTCCATCATGGAAGTTATATGAGTAATTCGTATTCGTTACGTCCCGGCCATTCCAATCCGTCCAGGTGTCTTCATGTGAATGATTATTTACACGACCGAAAATTTCATCACTGCCCTCAGAAACAACCAAAATTGTTCCATCATCACGAGTAGCAAATCTTAATTCCGTGATGTTATATAATGTATCACCACTAATAGCGTCCCAAGCGGATTGGAACTCAGAAGACATGTCTTCAATTTCTTTAAGGTCACTAAAAACTATTACGGTTTCCGTTGAAGTAATTTCAAACTCTAAATCATATTTTGATGTGATACGTTTGCCATTTTCAATGACAACAGTCTCATAGCCCGTAACATTTTCTTGTTCATCAATAACTTTGTTAAACGTTTGAGTTGTTGATCCATCAGCCATAATTCTATCTCCGATCTATAAAATATTTAACGGAATCTCGTCAAAAGTCCGTTCATTTCCAGCAAGGTCTTTAATTGTTAAATCAATTGAAAGGTCACCTTCGCTTAATACATTTAGTGTTTCTACATTAACATTTTGCCCTGACTCTGCCCAAGTTATAGTTGGAGCATCTGCTGTGATATCCAGGCTACGCAATACAGCCGAAATTTCATCTTGATTAGATATTTCTTCAGTAAATAGAAATACAAGAGATTGGTTTTCAGCATCTATACCAGCACTTAATGATGGCGCTACAGTATCTACAACAATACTTTGAGTTCCAGATCCAGTTATATCCCCAATAGCTGTTGTCGTACTCAGTGCGTTTCCTGATATATCCACTGCCGTCAGCGCAGTGTATTGAGCAATTGTGAGATCACTAGCATCATTATCAGAAGCACTGATTGTATAAGTACCTTTAAGGGTGGTTGGCGCGTCTGCAACAACCGTAAGTGTTACTATTGCATCATTGCTCAATGTAATATTCATAGCAGTATCACTGCGCATCGCTTCATTCGCAGTTGCAGTGTAAACAACTGTATTGCCTATGCCTAGTGTACCACTAAACTCAGGCTCCACACTAAAGCTTGAGAGCGTTGGTGCAGTCGTGTCTGACATTGCAACGTC
>ENA-OQVM01005049-OQVM01005049.1-marine-metagenome-genome-assembly--contig:-NODE-5049-length-12926-cov-2.719900_pt1 | contig 12926 bp, 9 predicted proteins | sample MGYA00237776_ERZ505498 | MGnify/ENA primary metagenome ERZ505498 (study PRJEB26159, sample SAMN06265151) | marine metagenome | isolation source: Helgoland LTER site | place: Germany:Helgoland, sampling... | reverse complement strand
ATATCTGGATAATCTGAATGGCAAATGGAATACGCAGAACGTGGAACACCGGCTCGCTCGAAACGTGCATGTACTTCTTCGTCGTCATGTGGCGTCACAATTAGAAAAAATAAATTTGGTTAAACTTTATTTGGGCAAAAGAACCAACTTACCCACATACTTCTTTGATACAAAGTCTTTTTGAGCAGTAATAATATCTTTTAAAGGATAGGTCTTCGAAACGAGAGGAGTTATTTCGTTTCTTTCAATATATCCAATTAAATTTTCAAAAACTTTTCGATCTTGAAAAGTACATCCTATTAAAACCAAGTCTTTTAGGTAAAGTGTTCTAACATCAAGTTCAACAAGTGGTCCTGCGATAGCTCCAGCTGCTGCATACCTCCCACCTTTTTTTAATACATCCAGCAAGTCTCCCCAGCGCTCCCCTGCAACCAGATCAATAACCACATCAATACTCTCATTTTCTATAGAGTCTGTTAATTTATCCTCTCTATTAACAACTGTATTTGCACCAATCTCTTTAACTAAATCTGACTTTGATTTACTTGAAATTGCAACAACGTTAGCACCTCGTCTCTTAGCTAGCTGAATAGCAGCTGATCCAACACCTCCAGAAGCTCCAGTTATAAGAACAATTTCACCCTGTTTAACACCTGAACGTTCCAGTAGGTTTTCTGCTGTCGAGTATGCACAGGGAATGGATGCCAGTTCTGCGTTCGACCAATTACTTTCAATCTTGAAACTTTCATCACTAAAAGCGACCATATACTGAGCAAAAGCTCCATCGCACTCTGAGCCCATTGTCCAGCACTCATAGGGCCTGTAATCTACTGCATACTGCTGCATTGTTCTAACTAATACTCGCTCACCAATTCGACCAGCATCAACATTATCTCCAACAGCAACGATTTCTCCATAGCAGTCTGCACCCTGTATGATTGGAAATTCTAAAGGCTCACCAGACCAACTTCCATCGCCATCTTCCCCTTGGGAATGATTAGCATTGGTTTCGCCTTTGACTGACTTTGAATACCAAGCAGTTCGGGTGTTAATATCGGTATTATTGATACCTGCCCCTAAAACCTTAATCAAAACTTGATCTGAATTAGGGATGGGGACTTCAATGTCATTTCGGTACTCAAGCACCTCATAACCACCATGGCCAGTTGTCAAAACTGCGCTCATTGTTTTTGGGATTATGCTCATGCTTCTAATAATTATTTGAAAGTTTAATTATAGTATTTGAAGTGTAGGTTTCGCCCACTTTTAAAATTGGGCTCTCAAAATTATCCTGATTGATTGCATCAGGAAAAAATTGAGTTTCCATACAAAGACCATAATTTTTTCCATAAGTTCTATGATTCTTCCCTTGGTACTCCGGATGCATGTTGCCACCCGTATAAAACTGAAGTCCAGGCTGGTCACTAGAGTACTGAACTCCCATCCCTGTTAGATTACTCCACACTCTTGCCACTGGCTTCATTTCTTTTTCGTTATTTACAACATAGTTAATATCAATACCGCCTTGATCTATGAGCTCTTTCGAAATAGGGTTGCTTTCTATGAAATCATATTTGGTATTAGCAACATTTAAGAGATTGCCATTCGGTATCAAATCAGACTCTACCTCGCAAACCTGATTTCCATAAATCTGAGCACTATGATCAAGAATTTTTCCATAATAATCATTGTGACCATGAAAGTTCCAATAGTTATGATTTGTAATGTTGACAATAGTGTCTTCATCTGTCGTTGCTGAATAACAAATTGAAAATTCGTTCTTGCTATTGAACTTATATTGAGTAGTACAGGATAAATTACCAGGATATTTTTCTTCTAGATGTGAAGATAGATAGGACATTGATACGATGACTTCGTCTTTATTCTCATCAATTGAATCTATCGTCCAAAGCCTCTTATTAAAGCCAGTGCTTCCTCCATGAAGATGATTATTTCCATTGTTATTATTTAATTTATATTTTTTATTGTTAAGTGTAAATTCAGCATCCTTCATTCGATTGCAGACTCTTCCAGTAATTACATTGAAAAAGCTTCTATCCGTTATGCAACCCAAAGGATCTTCATAGCCAAGAATTACATCCTCAGTTAATTCTGGATTATTTTCATAAGGGATTAAAACTTGATGGATATAGCCGCCGAAATTTGAAAATGTAACACTGAAATTATTATCATTTGTAATACTAATAAGATAAATATTCTGATCGTCAGCACTAGAAATTAATTCTTTAGTTATTTTCATAAGGACTCTATGTAGAAATTAATCTTTTTATAGTCTAGATTAACAATTCCGTTTCAAATGGATAACTTGTTAACAATTCATGGCCACCTTCAGTCACTAATACTTGTTCTTCGAGTTTAACGCCAGGCCCTCCACTAAATCTACCGACATAGGTTTCTACGCACAGCACCATCCCCGGTTGAAGAACCCCATCAAAACTATTCTCATTTAGCTCCCAGCTAAAAGGTATAGCAGGGAACTCATCACACAAACCTACGCCGTGGAAAAGGACCGAGTAATGTCGAAACTCCTGCTTCGAGTACTCCTTAGCATTAAGTGTTAACTCTTTAAAGGTTACGCCTGGTTTTAACAACTTCATATTATTTTGAATTTGTTCATAGCCCATGGTGTAGATTTCTTTTTGTTCATCAGTCGGCTTCTCATCGCCGCACAACCATGTCCTAGACATATCAGTACAGTATCCATAAGAGCCAACCAGGTCCGTATCAAAACCCATTAACTCACCGCTTAGTATGGGTCGTGATGAGCACTCCTGATACCATGGATTTGCTCTGGGACCTGAGGCAAGTAGTCTCGTTTCAATCCACTCTGCTCCCCTGGAAACGGCCTCCATTTGGAAGCGACTCCAGAGCTCTTGCTCCGAGATCCCAGGCTTAAAGTGATTGCGCATCAGCTCCATTGATTTTTCACATGAAAAGATAGATCGCCTCATCGCCTTCATCTCATCATCAGACTTAATAAGCCTTGCGAGCTCCATAACCTCTTCACCATTAGCAAGTTCAAGTCCATTTGACTGAAGTTCATGAATTCCCTCTGGCGCACAATGATCAAGTGCTAGTTTTTTGTTTCCTTTACCGTATTCTCTAACTATATCAACAATTTCAGACGCCCATATCTTGGCCCTCTCTTTACTCTTGTCTCCAGCCGTAAAGTATAAATAGGTGACTGCATGTCTGACTTCAGTAATTAAAGGATTGTGATTTGAGAGAAAATCATGGGCATCAAACTCAAAAATAATGACAGGGCCTTCAGTCATCACAAGCGCGTAACGAGCAGCGTTATGGGAGGTCCACAAAGACATATTTGTACTGTCTGTTGCGTAACGAATATTTAATGGATCGTAGAGAAGAATGCCAGCACAGTCAAATTCAACGAGTTTTTCTCGAACTCTTTTGAGTCGATATTCCCTAATTTTTGTCATATCTGGGTTTGCCAAACCAGCCTCTAGCCATTCAGACTCAGCAAGCTCTCCGGGGCCTAATGCATGTTTATTTAGACTATAGATATCCTCTTCACCTTTTAGGTGAGAACCTATTTTTGCATGGTGTCTTTTAGTTGTAGTAAAACTCATATCTTTCTTCCTTCAATTAACGCATTTTTGATCCAGATGGATCATAAAGTGGCTCCATTACAATAGATGCCTTATGAAACTCACCAAGTATTTCTACTTCAAGTGTTGTGTTGGAATCAATCAACTCCACAGGTAAGTAAGTCATCGCAAGTGACCGTTGAACAGAGTGTCCATAACCACCTGAAGTAATATAAGAAACACATTCTCCGTTATGCATCACCGCCTCGTCACCACTAACATCTGTTTCAGTTTCAATTTGAATCACTGAAAGCTTCTTGGTTGGGCCCTTCATTTTCTCAATGAGGGCTGCTTTTTTCCCGATAAAGTCTTTATCCCAGTCCACAAAAAAATCGAGACCCGACTCCATTATTGTAAAGTCTGGCCTGAAGTCCATGGTCCACGCACCCCAACTCTTCTCCAGCCTCATAGACATCAAAGCTCTGCCTCCAAACCACTTAAGATCTAAATCTTCTCCAACCTCTTCTATAGCCTCAAAGAGTTTCAGTTGATACTGAGGGGCCACATAAATCTCATAGCCAAGCTCTCCAGTAAATGAAATCCTTACACAGAGCGCTGGCACGCCCCCAACAAATGTATCCCTGATATCTCTGAATTTAAAAGCCTCTGAACTGACATCTTCCCGAGTAAGCCTTGTTAATAGTTCTCGAGAGTTTGGTCCTGATATTGCAATACCATGAAAATCATCTGTCATGTTTTTATAGACAACGTCTTGAACGCCCTCAAGATGCATCTCAAACCAGCGAAGGTGCATATTTTGTGCAACACTGGAGCCAAACAAGTAGTAAGTTTCATCGTCAATGCAGGCCACAGTCAGGTCTCCATTGAGCTTGCCGCTCTCCAAAAGCATAGGTGTCAGATTCACTCTTCCAGGCCTTGGAATCCGGCCTGCAAGCACCTTATTTAAAAATGCTTTAGCGCCCTTGCCAGTGAACTTGTGATTAGCAAAATTAGCGACTTCACTTGCACCAACAGACGCCCTCACAGCTTCGACTTCCTTAGCTACGTACTCATGAGATCTTGACCTGTGAAATGTTGGCTCTTCGTAAGCATCCTCAGGGGAGCTGGCAAACCAGAGTACATTTTCAAGGCCAAAAGAATCTTGCCATACCGCACCTTTCTGGGTAAGACGGTCATAAATTGATGTTGTTTTCTGACGCCTTCCTTTAGGCAGCGTTTCGTTAGGGAAGGTCATCACAAAACGTCGTTCATAATTTTCTGATGACTTAATAACCCCCCATTCAGGAGTCGCAAAATCTCCAAACCGTGCAATATCCATAGCCCAGACATCAATCGATGGCTCTCCTTCAATCATCCATTCTGCTAGCGTCTTTCCAACTCCACCAGCCTGACAAAATCCAGCCATGACGCCAACTGCTGTCCAGTAATTCTTCATTCCAGGGACTGGACCAATCATAGGATTGCCATCTGGAGAAAAAACGAATGGTCCATTTATTGTGTCCTTGATGCCAGCATTCTGAAGTGATGGGATACGCTCAAAAGCCAAAGCCAATCGATCGGCGATTCGGTCTAAATCTGGCTCCAGTAAATCATGTCCAAACGTTTGCGGAGTCCCATCTAAAGACCAGGGCGTTGACTGAGGCTCATAGGTTCCTAGTAGAAGGCCTGAGCGCTCTTGTCTGAAATAGATATTAGCTTCATAATCAATACATGCAGGCAATCTCTGCCCCTCTGGAAGTGCAGTAATCTTATCTATCTCTTCGGTAATTAAGTAATGGTGCTCCATGGGCACAACTGGCAAATGGATACCAGACATGCGTCCCAATTCTCGAGCCCATAGCCCTCCAGCATTGACAATATGTTCAGCATGAATATTTCCTTTCTCAGTCACCACATCCCAAGAGCCATCGGGTCTTTGATTCGTTTCAATAACAGGTGTATGCGTATAAAACTCAGCTCCATGAACTCGTGCTGATTTTGCATAAGCATAGGTCACACCTGACGGATCTATATCACCATCAAGTGGGTCCCATAAGGCTGCAACATAATTTTCAGGATTAATAAGAGGATGCTTTTCAACAACCTCATCTAAAGAAACAAACTCTTGCTCAAGACCCATTGACCTTGCCTTGGATCTTTCCCTTTTAAGATAGTCATGCCAGCTCTGGTTAGAGGCCAAATAATATCCTCCAGTGCTATGCATTCCTACAGAGTGCCCTGAGGTCTCCTCAATCTCTTTATAAAGGTTAATTGTGTAATCTTGAAGTCTGGAAATATTTGGATCAGAACTAATCGTATGAATTTGTCCTGCTGCATGCCAGCTTGAACCCGAAGTTAACTCATTTCTCTCAAGTAAGATAGCATCCTTCCATCCCATTTTTGCAAGGTGAAAAAGGATTGAGCAACCAACAACGCCGCCTCCAATTACAACCACTCTTGCCTGATCTTTCATAGTAAATCCATTAATAAACTTTAAATGTTAATTCAAAAAAGAATGAAACTCAAGTTAAAAAATTTAGTCAAAAAATATTGAAAAAATTTAGCACTTACAGTGGCGCTGCCCCTCCTTCAGAAACTCTTCTATCTACAAATCCTGAAAGCTCCTCCTCGACCTCAGGAGCAAGCTTAGGCTCTTTATAATCATCTAGAAGCTGCTTCCATATTTTATTGGCGCGCTGAGAGGCAGTTTCAGAGCCTGCATCCCTCCATGACTCAAAATTTCTCCAATCAGATAATAGAGGGTTGTAGTGTTCTGTTTCATATCGATCCAATGTTTGCTGGGCTGCAAAAAAATGAGAGGCAGGGCCAACTTCTGCAATAGCCTCAACCCCAAGAGTGTCATTATTAACCGGCGATGGCATAAGAAATGCCTCCATCATTTGATTCATCTCTGCATCTAAGATGACCTTCTCATATGACGCACAGAGCCCGCCCTCTATCCATCCGTGCCCATGCAAAATAAAGTTCACTTGCCCAAGCATGCATGCCCACAAAGACATCTGAGATTCATAAACGGATTGCTCATCGGGCGCATTGGAGGCGTTTGCATTTGAGGCGCGAAGAGGGATTTTATATTTTCTAGCAAGCTGACCACTTGCTATTGTCGCCTGAGTATATTCAGGTGTGCCAAATGCTGGGGAGCCGGACTTCATATCCACGTTTGATGTGAAGCTGCCATAGATCGCTGGAGCTCCTGGGTTGACACATTGATGAAAAGCAAGGCCAGCAAGTGACTCTGCATTTTGCTGAACGAGTGCTCCTGCAACAGTAATTGGGGCCATAGCCCCTGCTAAAGTGAAGGGGGTATAGATAACAGGCTGATTATGTTCGGCCATTTCAATGGCTCCCTCCAAGAGTGCCTTGTCGTAAACTAATGGAGAATTCGCATTGACGACCGTCGTAATTGATGGCTCTTTTAAAAGCGTTTCTCTGTCAATACCTCTTCCAATTCTAACAATTTCGATGGCATCTAACATTCTCTCGCTGCCGATAGCGTATCCAAATAATGGTTTTGTAGATAAACGAGCTGCTGCCGATACTGCATGCAAATGTCGCTCACTAACATCTAAATCACAAGGCTCAACGGGGTATCCTCCTAATGCATGAACCGTATTCAATATCTCTCCGAGCTTAATTAAGTTTGAATAATCTTCAAAGTTACCTAAGATCCGGCCTCTATCCAGATCGGAGACATTGGGAGCACTCGATACTAGAGTATTGATGACTGATTGGCCACCAACATGAACGTGTCTGCCCTTGTGTCTTCCATGAAGAGTAAATTCGCTAGGGGTTGTAGAAATTTTTTCCATCACAAAGTCAGGATCAAACCTAACGCGCCGGCCATCACTACCAATCATTGCGCCTTCTCTCTTGAGAATTTCGACAGCGCGCGGTGACTGGATATCCATTCCAGTATCACACAATACCTTTAATGATGCCTGATGGATTGCTTCTATCTCATCCTCAGAAAAAATAGACATCGACTGAAAGGGGTTCTTTTTTTGGCCATAGGGAGCCTGCTGAAAGTTAGTAACCTCTCTAACGCTTTTACTTCGACCTCTTCTCATATTTTGAGATTTAAATTTACTTCAATAGAACCGATGTTAATTTAAAAAAGTATCAAACTCAAGTTAAAAAAATTAAGTAAAAATAGTGAGCTGTGTTCAGCTCACTGATAAGTTTTTAAGTTCTTGGAGTCTTTTTGATTCGATCTAAAATATCAACACCCTGTTGATTCCAAAAATGCAAGAGATCAATAAAAATCCAATTTTCAGAGAGTTTATCTCCTTCACGACGATACATATCTATAACCCTCATATCTCCAGGTTTTTCAGAAGCAGGCATTCCCATAAAACCACCTGTAGGAGTGAGTGTGAGATTAGGCCATCCAAAAAAACCTCCAAAATGACCTTCCGCAAGTTTACAAAGATGGCCATTAGAGATACGATCCTTAAAACCAGCCCTAAATGGGCCAGAGTGCTGCTCAGCATACCTTTCAATTGTATAACTTGAGCCAATACCAGCAGGACCCCACCAAATCATATCTTCGTTCCAGCTAGCTCTAAGTTCATCAACTAATGATATTTTTCCTGTGTGCTTCCAACCTTTAATATCTTCAATCATAAAGTTTATTGAAGCTAGTGTCTTTTCACCTTCTTCCATATTTTGCTCTTCGTACAACAAGCCCTCATGAGTCATCGGTCCTGGCTGAACAAGATGGGCACCTGTTTGAGGTGGAAAGGGGTTTAATCCAACCTGCAGCATGACATGTGGAATATCAAAAAACATTGCAGTTTCAGTAATTTTTCCATTTTCAACTTTATTAAACTCACAGTAACGAAGGAAGGCCATTTTTCTCGAGGGTTGAATTCCAAGCCAGTCATTATCAAATAGACCCATAAGATTTCCCATAGAAATTACCCAGACAGATTCAAATCCGTCAATTTGATTTTTTCCTGCAATGAAAATATCCATACGTCTTTGAATATTTTTAAATGCATGACGAAATGGCTGCCAGAAAATTTCAGAAACCTCCTTGGCATCCGAAATCTCATTAAAAGGATGGAAACCTCTCCAAATATAATCCTCACTAATATAATTTTGTAAAACTTTTGTAATATCATTACCTTGCGCAGAATCTAGTGCTTTGTAATAATCACGAATTAAGTTTTTTTCGTTTTGAAAATTTGTAGTCATATTTATTCCTTTTCTAATATCATTCTAGCTCCTCGCTCAGCAATCATCATCGTTGGTGCGGAAGTATTTCCACTCACGATGCTTGGCATGATTGAGGCATCTATAACCCGGAGATTACTCAACCCTTTAACCTTTAAATTATCTGGTGAAACGACTGATAGATCGTCAGTACCCATTTTGCAGGTCCCTACAGGATGATAGACGGTAACTGCAGTCTTACGAATATATGCCAATAGATCCTCATCTGACTGGATAGATTTTCCTGGAGCCATCTCCTCTCCTCGAACCTCGTCAAACTCTTCAGATGATAAAACCTCTCTCGCTTTTTTAATTGCCTCAACAATGGTTGCCTCATCCCTGGTATCAGATAAAAAATTGTGATCAATAAGAACCTTGTGCATGTCCCCATCCTTCTTAATTTTTACTGATCCTCTACTATGGGGTCTTAATAAACATGTAAAGAGTGAGTATCCATGCCCAAACTCAAACTTTCTGCCTCGATGACTCCGGTATATAGGCGTGAAGTGAAACTGAACGTCGGGATAATCAGGTTGGCCAAGTTTTGTGTTTGCAAAACCTCCAACTTCAACATAATTACTCGTCCACCAACCCATCCTCCTCAGAAGAAAATTGAATGGAGAGGTAATGACTTTTGGCAACAGAGACCTCCAAGAAATACCAATTGACTCTGCTTTGTTTGATCGAACTGTGACCATAGTGTCGAGGTGATCTTGAAGATTCTCACCAACTCCTGGAACATTGTGTTGACATCTAATCCCTTCGGCTTCAAGCTCTTCCTTATTCCCTATCCCTGAGGATAAAAGTATCCTTGGTGACTCAATGGCACCAGCAGATAGCACAATCTCTTTATTGCAATGTAATTCTTTATCAACACCATTCACTTGAATCTTCAAAGATTTAGCAGTATCACCTTCAATCTCAATTGATTGGACTCTGGCATGGGTCATTATGGTTAGATTGGTCCTCGAAACAATAGGCTTAATAAAGGCTCTATACGAGTTCACTCGAGTGCCTTTATCCTGAGTAACCTTGTAATCACCCAGACCTAACTGAGAGGCGCCATTAAAGTCTGTGTTATATGCAAGTCCTATATGATTTCCCGCACGGATAAAGCGTTGGGCCGTTTTATTGATCTCTTGTTGAATAACGACTGGCCACTCTCCATCCATCGAATGGTAAGTAGGGTCTCCGCCTGTTTGATCGTTCTCAAGTTTTTTAAAGATTGGCAAAACATCATTATAAGACCAGCCCTTGCATCCTAGTCTTTCCCAATGATCATAATCATTCTTATTACCACGGATATAGATCATGCCATTAATGGAGCTCGATCCTCCAAGACACCTACCTCGATTGACCTTTATTAATCGGTCATTCAAATGTTTTTGGGGAGCGGTCTTATAGTTATAATCAAGTTTTTTATGGTCAATGGCCATAGAAAGACCGGCTGGGATTTTGACCCATGGACTCTTATCGCTACCACCGCCCTCAATAAGGCAAACAGTATTTTCAGGGTTCTCACTCAGACGATTGGCTAATACGCATCCAGCAGAACCTGCACCAATGATAATATAATCAAACGTGGACAATGACTAGCCCTTGACTGCACCAGCTGTTAATCCACTAACAAGCTGTCTTTGGAAAAACATAACCAGAATAAACAATGGAATTATGGAGGATACAACTGCTGCAACCGCAAACATAATATTACCTTCTGTTTGAGTAGTGCCCATAAAGCTGGCAATTTTAGGGACCATAGTTTGGTTTTCTTGAGATAGCAGTATCCCTGTAACAGCAAAATCATTATATGCCAAAAGAAATGAGAAGAGTCCAGCAGTAATAACTCCTGGCCACATCACTGGAATAATGACATGTCGAAATGCTTGGAACTGACTACAGCCATCTACCTTTGCACTCTCATCAAGCTCTTTCGGAATTGTTTGAAAAAATGAGTGTAGCATCCACAATGTAAACGGCTGGTTTATAGCCACTAAAACAATAATAGTGGTCGGAAGTGTTCCCCAAACATTCCAGTCATAGAAGGGTTGTAGATACCCTGAAACAAGAGTGATTGGGGGCAATGCACGAAAAACAAGTGCAATTATTAATAGCCAAAATGAATAACGAAAACCAGACCTTGAAAGGGCATAGCCACCTAAAGTTGCAAGCGTTAATGATGTGAGTACCGTACAAAAACAAACTATCGCTGTATTAAGAAAAGCGCGCCAAAACTCTTCTTGGATCCACGCCCCATCATAACCTGCGCCCGTAAAAGACTTTCCATATACTACTTGCGTTCTTACCCCAGAAAAAACATTAGTCCAGTCTAACTTAGAGAAAAAATCCAGCTCTACTTTGAATGAGCCCCACATAGTCCACATAAATGGAAAAGCTGCCAGAATAAACCAGAACAATACAAAGCCATATATTAATATCTGGAGTGCTAGTGGTCTTTTTATTTGATTTGAAGTCATATTATTTCTGAGGATTGAATTCACGCCATGTTCTAATCAAAACTGGCATTAGAAGTATGATGACACCAATTATTGTCAACACAGATGTTGTAGCAGCGGATGACATAAGCCTGATTTCTTGACCAATATCATTCCATATAATCCATGAAAGAGAGGTCGCATGTGCCGAGGCACTAAAACCAACTATTGGCTCAAATACTCGGAAATTATCCATCAGTTGAATTAAAGCAACAAAAGCTACTAATGGAGATAAATGGGGCACAACGACATGATAAGTTTGCTGTAAACGAGAGGCTCCATCAATCATTGCTGCTTCTATAGTTTCTTGCGGAACAGTCTGGAGTCCAGCATAAAAAACAATGAAGGCAAAGGGGGCAGAATGCCAAACACCATATACAATGAGTGTTATCCAAGTTAGACCAGTTGATGCCTTTAATGACAGATTAGGATCTGCAAATAATTCTTGGAGTCCTGAACCAATAATACCTCGTGAATCAATCATCCAAAACAGAATCAACGAACCAACTAGAGGAGTTACAATCATTGGTAGCAATGAAAAGAAAACCATAAGCCCTTTAAGATGTCGATGCAGCGAGTTGACTGCCAGTGCAATTATCAATCCAAATAATATAACTAATGGTGTTACCACTAAGACAAAAGTTATCGTGAATCCCATTGCTCTATAGAATGGAAGATTATTAAGACCTGACACAAAATCAATTAAGTTTGTCTTATTCTCCCAAAGCTCACCGACCTCTTTAAAGGCTAGATGGTTTCTATCAGTATAGATTTGAAATCCAACCCACTTGCCTTTTGGCTGCTCTTCTTTGATTTGTTTACTCGCCTCATGATCAATCGTTGTTTCAGATTTACAACCAAATGGATCACACGATTCAACAACAACCAGAACCGCATCATGAGGTGTATGAAGTGACTGACTTACAATCGAAGTTAAGGGCAGGGCAATGAACAAAAACATTGCTAAGGCTGTAGGTAAAAAGAACCAGAAAAAAGTCTTATGCTTCATATGGAAATAACAAGATTAGATCAACTCAATTATACAAAAAAAGAAAAGGGCATGCATAACACACGCCCTAATCTTAGGAGATAAACAACTTATAAAAGCTTATAAATAACCTTTTTCTTTCGCAGCTGTTGTGTACGCGGCTTCTAAACCAGCTAAAGCTTGCTCAGCAGTTTCTTTGCCTTGCATGAAGTCAACTAATTCAGAACCTGCAGCTGAATGCATTAGACCTGCATATGGCAACATTGGATACGGCTTAGTTCCCATTGCAGCAGCAGCAAATACACCTGCAGCAGCTGGAGTAGGCTCATAACCATCAATTAGCCAAACAGCTTGTGGTGCAGTCGTTTCGTTCAACATTTCTGGACGAATTGCATGCATCAAAGCCATAAAAGTAGCCTCTGCATCTGCATCTGAAATGTTCTTAGCTACAGTAAATCCATCCCACCATAGTGTTGAAGCTGCAGTTGACCCACCGCCAACTGTCATTGGGCCAGCAGTAGCTGTAGCAGCTACAACAGCTGCATCAACCTCGTCACCTCTAAGAGCACCGATACGTGATCCCCACATATTCATAAGTGCAACATTGCCAGCTTTCCATTCAGCACTCGTAGCATTTGAGTC
>ENA-OQVM01005045-OQVM01005045.1-marine-metagenome-genome-assembly--contig:-NODE-5045-length-12931-cov-2.735802_pt1 | contig 12931 bp, 14 predicted proteins | sample MGYA00237776_ERZ505498 | MGnify/ENA primary metagenome ERZ505498 (study PRJEB26159, sample SAMN06265151) | marine metagenome | isolation source: Helgoland LTER site | place: Germany:Helgoland, sampling... | reverse complement strand
TAGAGGGTAAACTCTTAAAAAGAAGTGCAAATTATTGAAAAATATCAAATAAATAACCTTTTAGTTCTGAAGAAAAAATATATTCAATGGCCACTATTTATAAAATTTGTTTAAACGTTTTGTTAAAAAACAGAATTATATAGAAAAATAGTACAACTACTCCTAAGGCAGAAGATAGAAAATAGAGACCAAATCGAGATAATTAGAGAACTAAAATTGTTACTTGTTAAAAGAACTTCAAAAAAGTTGATAAGAAATTTGAGCTATTACTCAGAAATTAAATAAAATAATTCATTTGAGGGTTTATTCAAAAAGACTTAAATGTTTTGCCATTTAACAAGTATAATCTACTTAAGGGAAGTTTTTAAGTCTTTGTTTTAATTTATAATATGATTCTGTAAACTTGTAATATCAATCTCTAATTTTTTGTAGTTCTGATTAATAGGTTTAGCTTTCAATAGAGATGTTTGTTCGACTATTGCTAGAGCAAGTGCTTTCGAAACAGCATTTGCTCCAGCGATAGTTAAGTGCTGGTTTATACCTCTGGTGCTTTCGAAATAAGCGGGTGTTCTAGTTAAAGAGGGGTTTAGATTTAGATTTATGAAGGGAGTATTAAGGCGCTGGCAAAAAGAATCTAACTGTTTTTGACGAAGTTTGTTAGGCTTAAAGTGCCTAAAATACATTGGGGATTCGTAAATCATTACTTTTATTCCTTTGGCCTTGCAAACCTTAATGATAGATTCTATTATTTGCATTTCTTTTGCGTTTATTGGCATATCTTGTCGAGGAATCCAGTCGTTGTTATAGTCTTGTAATAAACTATTTGAAATGGGTAAAAATGGACTTTGTGTAAATCCTTTTAACTTGTCGTTTTTCGAAGGAAATAAGGCTTTAATAAAATACTCTGGATGTGTTTCAAAAAGATGATGGTTTTTTATAACAGGACCAGTGAACAAATAGGAGAGCTCAAATTTGTTAATGTCAAATAGATTAGAAAAGCTAGGAAATTTATTTTTTGACCAAGGGATATGAGTGAAATTTACAGGAAATGTATTAAAACGAGGGTAGTCATTTTCCCATCTAGCATAACGAATAGAATCTATACTTGAAGAGTTAAATGATTCATGAAAGGAATGTGTTTCTAAAATTAGTAATTCGGGATTTAAATAGTCCAAGGAATTAAATAAAAACCAAGAAAGTGGTTTAATAATAGCCCTAGGGTAGCCAAAAAAGTGAGAAGATTTTTTAGTTATAGAGTCCAAAATAAGTGGATTTAAATAATAAGTTTGCGAGTTCCCACAAAAGATAATTTGTGCAGTATTTACTGAGTCTTTTTGTGCTAAACTGCGCCACATTTGTTCCGGCTTTGAACTGCCCTCCTCAAAGTCAAAAATACCACTTACATTACATAAAAATAATAAGGTTATGATAGTAATTAGTCCTAAGGCGATATCACGACAAAATGTTTTGAAATGAGTATTATTCATAGTTATTAAAAGGCTTCATAAATAAATTGTTCTTGCTTGTTTTCATTCGTTTTATTGAATTTAGACCCAGTCCGACCATTATAAAAACCAAAAAAGATGATGCTTAGTGAAAGTGCTATTGCAATAAACCACCTGTTTAGGCCATTACCGTTATAAAAGGAATTAATTCGTTTTTCATGATATTCTTGATAGTATTCAACACTAAAGACTATTATTATAAAAAGTAGTCCAAATAATAATTCGAATTTACCTAAACCTAACTGAAGGATATTAGCACGATCATTGGTATTTAAAATTGAAGATTCCCAGCGAAATAAACCCATAAACATAGATTTGGCTTGGTCTAAGTTTTGACTTCTAAAAAATATAAGTGATAAATAAACTGATATATGAGCCAAAATTAATGGTATCAATGCAAGTCTTTTGCCTCCTACTTTTGCAGCCTTATCTATCACAGGGTCTAAAATTAAAATGAGTAGACCATTCATTAGTCCCCAAAAAAGAAAATTTAAACCAGAGCCATGCCAAAGACCAGCTAAACCAAAAACAAGAAGTACATTTATACACTTTCTAAATTTTGTTTTTGGAGGTTTAAGTTGAAAGTAAATATAATCTCGAAACCATTTATGTATGGTTATATGCCAACGTTGGTAAACTGTTTTAATGTTTTTTGCTAACAAGGGACGTGTAAAGTTTTCACTTAGTTTGAATCCTAATAAACGAGCAGTACCAATAGCCATGTCGCAATAACCAGAGAAGTCACAATATAATTGAATGACAAAAAACACAATAACTAATACGGTGGTCAACCCTGTCAGCTGTTCAGGATGTGCATAACCTTCGTTTACAAAAAGAGCCAGCCTGTTTGCTATAACAATTTTTTTAAAAGCCCCCCATAAAATGCGTAAAACAGCTTTTTTTGCTGCTTTTATTTCAAAGACGTGAATTTTTTCAAATTGCGGAATTAAATCTTTAGCGCGTTCAATTGGACCAGCTAATAACTGAGGGAAAAAGGCTATATAAGTAAAGAAAACGAAAGGGTCTTTTGTTGAACGGATTTCTTTTCGATAAACGTCTATAGTATAGCTCATGGTTTGGAATGTATAAAAACTAATTCCAACGGGGAGTACCCAATTAAGATAAAGTAGATCATGATTTACGCCAATAGAATTAAGTGCTACCTGGGCAGATTCAATAAAAAAATTGTGATATTTAAATACCGATAAAAATCCTAGATTTACAAAAACACTTAGAAATAAAAGTAATTTTCGTTTGTTTACATCTATTGTCGTATCTAATTTTATTCCAACAATATAATCTAGAATAGAGCTAAATAAAATGATACCAAGAAAACGCCAATCCCAGCTAGCATAAAAAAGGTAGCTTACAATTAAAAGGCTAATATTTCTTAATTTGAGTTGATTAGGTCGGTTTAAGACTGTCCAATATAATAGGAAGTAACTACTCAACGCAAACCAAAAAAATAAATTGGCGAATCCCATTTTGCTTAATTTTGTTGTAAATTTATTTAATAAATAACTTGTGAAAAGCTGGGTAATTTAAAAAGACCGTTACATCCACTTACTACTTCTATTATTTTAATTATACTTTATTTTAAAAACAAACATATGCTTATGTGACGTCCAATTACATTAAATTTGATGGATGGCATGTTGGTTTAGTTTGAAAATTTGTTTTGCTATAATTATTCTTGTTTTATTTTTCAAATATATATGCAGACGATAAGTGTAACATAAAAAATTAGTTGTAAAACACCTTATACTCGATAAATAGAAAAGCTACTTAGTTCTATCGACGAATAGTTTAAAAGTCTTTATTTTGATTAAAAATTAATCATAATAGGTATTTCATCGGATTTTTTGGTGTTTTATGGATTTTTTTAAGTATTTTTGAGAACTAAATTTAAAATCACGGAATGATACGTCTTGTCTTTATACTCTTTTTTATGATAATTATAGGTGCTTTGTCATGGGTAGTTCCAAAAATATATTTAATGACACTTGTTTTGGGCACTGGCATACCTCACATAATTTTAGGTGCCAAATACTCAAAATCAGGACTTTCATTGGCTTTTAACGTTTTTTGGAAAAAAGCTTTTGTATTGATACTTCTTCCTTTAAGCTTTATATTAGGTATTAAATTTGGGGCTTTAGGGTTAGTTTTCTATTTTGCTTTGCATCATTCTATTTCCGAAACGTATTCACACAAATCGTTATTTGAAAAAAACATTTTTTTTAATTTTGCATATGGATCATTAGTTTTAAGTTCATATTTAATTGCTTGTAGAGATGATTTTTTAAAATATAAATTTTTGAATTATGGATGTTATGTTGTCTTTGTTATTTCATTAATAGTCTTAATAATTCTTACAAGAAAGCACTTGTTTAAACTGGATTCAATTAAGCTTTTATTAGTTTATCATCCTTGGCTATTAGGAGCTCCCGTTTTATGTCTTTTCACTTTTTTTAGTCCAATTAGTTGGATGGTGTTAATTCTCTATCACTTTGCGTTTTGGGGAATGCTTCCAATTTTTCGTAGGGATATATTTAAGGGAAACAAATCGCGTTTAGATATGTTTTGGAACGATGCTATTAAATGGAATGGCCTAGGGGTATTAGGTATTGGTCTGTTAGCTTGGTGGAGCACCAGATTTGGAGATTTTAGATTGTTTCAAGGCGTAGCCCTCTTGTTTTACATTGCAACATATTGGCATATCACTATATCTTTTATTATTTCGGGCGCCAATCCTCCTTTCATCAAACGGCTATTTTTTACTAAGTAGATTATGATCAATTAATTTTATGAATATATTTTTTACAACTACCAAACCTACTTATATTTTTTAGTTTTTTTTAAAATTATAATGGGTTGATTAGTTCTGTGAAATTAGAAACTCTGTATTAATTACAGTTCGCTTGAAACAATTACTAATAAGTTTTGTGAGATTTTGTGGACATATTATCACACATCAGTGGACCACCATTAATTCCAGTAACATGTACTGCTTGTAGACCATTTTTACCAAACTCGATATTGAAGTTGATATACTCTCCTTTTCTTAGGGTCCTGAAATTGCTATTCAATGGCTTTATTCCAGTATGATGAACAAAAATATTTTTCCCTTTGTGTTCTCCGGAATAAACTGTAATAAAACCGTACCCTAACTTTTTATTGAACCATTTGCAATTACCGATATTATCTCCATAATCAGTCACATCGACTATTTCCATGACTGTTTTAATTCCAACATCATTCTCTTTGTTGTCAACATGTTTATTGTTTACTTCTGTCATTCTTATGGTATTTTTTTTTCTGATTAAATAGATGGAAAATGTAATTTACATATTATTTCATTTGTTTTAAAACTTTAAATAAATTTGTGTTGTTATTAAAAATAGTTATGTATTTATTAATCTTATTTTTATGTATTACTGTTTTGTTCTATTTTCAATGTTGTCTTATACAACCAAAACATTTCGAAATCATTCAAACTTCTATTAATGAACTTAAACCTGATATGTTTTTAGAAAAACAACCCATATATATCTCAGACTCAATCGTAAATCCCGCAGATTTATTTAACACCACTTTCAAATATTTATATGTTAAACATGTTTTATCTATTTCCGACGAACAATTGATAAAACAAAATTTAAGTAAATTTTTATTAATTTATAATGACCAAGAAGATTCTGATGTTGTTGTTAAATTATCACATCCCATTAACAAACAACATATTCCCATTAAACAAATGCACTTGTATGCAAAAAATTATAATATATCTAATCTATCTAATTTAAACCAGATACAGCACGAATCTATGCAAATTGTTGATGTCATTCTCAAACCTAAACATATTATAATACTTCCTATAAATTGGTATTATCATACAACAACCTCTGGTATTCTTGAAATTCATTTACACGATTGCATATCTCTCATTTATTCAATTTTGTAATATATATTGTAAATTTAACTATCTGTATTTTTATCTTTTCGCAATTTTGCTTCCACATGTATTTTAATTGGTGAATTAGTTGTTGAATTTATTGAATTATTTGTTGAATTATTACTATTTTTAACTACCTTTGTTTCAATATTTATTTTTGGGATTTGAAATATTTTAACAGTTTTGTCATCATCCGTATTTACCATTTTTTCCTTTTCCATCAAAACATTAACATTACCATTAACATTACCATTAACATTACCATCACTTGATGCATTTTTGAGTTCCTTCTCAATGTATTTTCTGTTTTTCTCTCTCATATACGTATCTATACGTCTCTCATTTCCATTTGTTACATTTTTTGGATTTGATTTATTAGTTCGTGTTTTCGATATCAAATTTAATTTAAATTTAGGGTCATTAGCAGTCTCGTCCACAAGTTTGTTCACAAAAGTCAATAAATGTTTTCGGTGTATCCAACATAATTTGTTCGCATCTTTGTCAACAAATTCCTCTAATCTTTCAGATGTCATAGAACGACTATATGTGTTAATAAAATGCACCAACAATTTCTTTAACATCGTCTCCATAAATTCTTTTTTTGTAGTTATCTCTCTCATAACATTTGTTTCTCTGTTACTCAACCATATGTTGTACAAATAATACCAATACATTGATTTATCTACACTCTTCATTTTACTCTTTCTTATATGTCCATTTTTCTGGTCTATTATGTCTCTTTCTATAAACTCACCAATCACACAATACATTTCCGTCTTATTTGGAACAAAATTTGTTCCAAACAATTTTATATAATCATCAGTACCAACTTTTGGAACTGTCATTATCTCTTACGATTTTATACAAATTTGTATATTTTATATATTCGAACATATTTTTGTAAATCCTTCCTCTCACTCTCTCTATTAATATATATTTACTTACTCCCGTTAATTGTCACAAATTTTCGACTGTTCTCAGGGAACTGTTCAATTTTAATTTTGCATGCTTCCTTTATTCTATTCAAATTAGATACAACTGCTTTATCTTTTAAAGGAGCTGAAAATAATACCGTTTGATAATAATCTATCATATTTTGAGTTGAATGTTTAGCTTCTTTATGAATTTCATTATCTTCATTATCTTCATTATTCTCACATTCATTAATATATTCTCTATCAGTTCTATAGAGTTCCTTCTTTTTGTTTAAAATATTTTCATCATATATATTTATTGATTCATGTTTATCACATATATCCTGATAAATATAATCTATCTTTAAAGCACATTGTACTACCGTCTTATTAAGATATTTATTTTTAATATAAAATACTCTATCAAACTGTTCCATAGAACATATGCATATTTTGTAAGCAAGAAATAATATATTTATTCTACTTATCTTTGTAGATTTTGCATAGTTTGTAAAGTATATATACGCTAATTTATTACACCACGGTTGATGCTCTTTCGGACTAGAACAAATCGCAATCAAAAATAATAATCCCACGAAATCATTTGTAACACCATCATTTTTATCTGTAGTCGATGCTTCTGTATTGTCGTCGTTTAATGAAAAAGAAATGTTTTTTGTCAATGCTATAGTTTTCGTACGATGTATTATCCATAAAATATGAGTTCTTATTCCCTCAAAATCTCTCTTTGTAACACAATATAACAATCTCGACAATTTACTTTCCACATTTCTTTCTCCTATGAAATAACTTTTCAAGATATCTATACACCTATTAGAATCTATATGTGTACTATTTACACATTGATTGTACGGTATATGAAATATTATTCCATCATGATAACCCTTGGGTATAGAGGGTTCTCCTTTGAAATTTGAAACTATTGCTATCGGATAACGAGGTATTTGTATAAGGTAAATGAAAATTTCACATATACTTATACGAATAATTCGACTATGGTAACCCTTTTTTAGATCTTTCATGTTTTGTATAATTTTTCTCAATCTATCAAAAATAAAACTTATAGAACATAAATTTATGTTCAAATAATTGTTAGCATATTCATGAATAGCTAAATTCAATAATTGTTTTAATTTATTTTGACAAATTTGTTGAGCACTCATTAAACATACATCATGTAGATTATTTTCATACATCGCTTGTAACAATTCATCCATCAGTCTCTGTTAAATGTTTGATTTGTTTTACATGATTTAAAATTTTGAAGTAATTCACCATACTTTGCACAAACAACAATATTATACATCTTTTTATTTCAAATTCAATAGATGTTATTTGGTCATAAGATAAATCCCTTAACTTGTATTTATTAGATGGAAAATCATATACCACCAACTTATGCACTACATTATACACAAAATCGAGATTCTTCAAATAATCTTGTTTGAATTTATTAAAAAGTTCTCGTACTTTACGACTATAGGGAACGGATATTTTCTTTTTGTCGAAACACAAATCATGGGATATAATTGGTTTGTCTTTAGTAACTCTAAACAATAATTTACTATATTTATGTCCGTCGCTGCTACTTTTTACTAACTGTCCTTTACTAGACCGTTTCTCACTACCACCACATTGCACATTTATATCTTCATAAATCTCTTTGTAAAGTTTAGGAGTCACTATCGTATCTTCACAAATTATTTTTGCAATCGCCTTCTTGTTGTAACTTCCAAACAGTTGCCTTAAGTGTTTCGTAAATGTAGTTGCTTCATACTCTGTCAAAAAATTGTTTGTGAACATATCCAAGCCTTTCATTTTTTTAAAATCTACCTTTGCACCTTCAATCGATGATAAAGGTTCTTGTTCCACACTACATACAGAAACTTGATACATTCCATCTACCTGATCTAAATTACGGTATATGATTCCAGCTATACTATACTTACCTCCATTTTCGAAATCATATATTTGTCTTATCAAAGACAAAATTCTTAGAGTTCTTTTATAATGCGATGTTATTACCGAACACAATTCTGATTTTGTTACATTCTCTCCTGAAGGTAACTTAACTGAATCATTATTCTTTGGTATTAAATATATTGATGAAGCGAGATCATGCAGATGTATTTTTAAATGTTTAGAAAGTGACGACTCTAATAACATCGTGTATTTGTTGCAAGTATTCTCGTCCAAAAAATTATAATCATTGTCCACAAATTTATCGTCCGATGTTATTACAGAATTTACGAGGGATTCGAGACGATTCAGGTCTTTCTCGAATATTTTCTCACTCTTTCTTTTCGACGAACTATTATCTTTCGATAGAGTTCATCCCATTTAAAATAATCTTTGTTCTTTATATATTGCATATACATTAAATATTTTTTCACGAAAGAAATTTGTAAATAAAAACTTAATATTAATATTAATATTTGTTATATAAAAATACAGCATATCATTTAATTTACATATATAGAGTATCAAAATAATGTCCGAAATCATCCCTAACAATTCAAATAATAATTCAGATTCCAATCATATTAAAAAAGATGTGTCTTCATCTTATCCCCATAAAATGTTAATAGATATAGACAACAAAAATAATTGTAATGCTTCCATTCAGTGTATTCAAAAATTAGAATTAGATTATGAAAATTGTTATACACAATCTAACGAATTCCCCAAAACTCGAAAAAGATGTCCAAAATGTAATCGTAAAGGTCTTAAACTTGAATGCAAATACTGTAATGAATCATTCTGTTATTCATGTCATTTACCAGAAATTCATGATTGTCTTAACTTACAAAAATGTGTGAGTGAGAAAAAACAAACATTATCTACTCACCTGTTAAACAATCGTTGTGTCAGTAAAAAAGTAACGGACATTTAAATTAAATCCAAATTAAAATTTAAATTAAATTAAATTTAATATATGCATTATAAATTAAAATATGTCTTTTGTTTTTATTTTCATTCCACCTATCGTCGGATTTCTATCATCTTTATTTTGTAAATACAATATTTCCGACGACAATTTAAAACCCGCTTTTCAACCTCCAAATTGGGTATTTCCAGTCGTTTGGAACATTCTTTATTTATTGTATGGTTTTTGTGCGTATTTAGCTCTAAACAACCAATTCGTTGATAGTAACGCTATTTTCCTTTCCATATGGTTCCTCAATTTATTGCTCAATTTCTCTTGGACTCCCATATTCGCTTGTGATGACTCCCTTAATCGCAGTAAAATTGCTTTATGGGTCCTTATCGCTCTCATTATGACTCTTCTAATGCTCTTGACTGTTACTATTATACAATATCGTTCTTTATCCATGACTCTGTGTTTAATACCCTACATTACATGGCTCTTCGTCGCATACTCATTAAACTTAGAAATCATTCGTCTCCGGAACAATGCAGAACATCATTAATTATTTGAAGAAGAAAAAAAAACATATTTAAATGTTATTGAATTATTTAATATGTATATAGAATAACTAAATACTCTACTACTTAGCATATCCTATCATCTATCATCTATCATCTATCATCTATCATCTATCATCTATCATCTTTTCTATCAATCCGAATTCTATCCAATTCCTCATTGTTTCTGTTTAATAAAATCTTATTACATTATATCTAAATCATGGACAACAACAATAGCCACCAACAGTTTATTCTAAAACACGAAAAATCAGAACCTATTCTAACAGAAGTCGGTAATAGATTCGTATTGTTTCCCATAAAATATTCTAGTATCTGGGATATGTATAAAAAAGAAGTATCTTCTTTCTGGACACCAGAAGAAATAAATTTTACAGATGTAGATGAATGGAATCTACTTAACGAAAATGAACAACATTTCATTAAACATATCCTCGCCTTCTTTGCAGGTAGTGATGGAATCGTTAACGAAAATCTCGTGGGTCGGTTCATGAACGAAGTTCAAATTCCCGAAGCCAAAGCATTCTATTCCTTTCAAATAGCTATTGAAACAATCCACAGTGAAACTTACTCTCTTCTTATTGATAGTTATATCAAAGATAAAGCAGATAAAACAATATTGTTTGACGCTATAAACCAAATCCCTTGTATTAAAAAAAAGGCAGATTGGGCTTTGAAATGGATCGACAATAACGATGTACCCTTTGTGACTCGTCTTATCGCATTCTCTATCGTCGAAGGAGTCTTCTTTTCCGCAGCATTCGCTTCAATCTATTATATTAAAGAAAAAGGTATCCTCAACTCTCTCACTTTCAGTAACGAACTCATTAGTCGTGACGAATCCCTCCATACCGAATTCGCAGTCCTACTGCATTCTATGATCCAAACTAGAATGAATCAAGAAGATGTCCATATAATGATGCAAGAAGCGGTCGATATAGAAATCGAATTCATCACCAAAAGTCTCCCATGCAATCTCCTCGGAATGAACTCTGAACTGATGTCTGAATATGTAAAATATGTCGCTGATAGATTACTTAAACAATTAGGTTATGAACCTCTTTTCGATATTCAAAAATGTCCCTTCGATTTCATGGAGCGAATTTCTATCACAAACAAATCAAATTTCTTTGAAGTGCGAGTGTCTGAATATAGTAAAGCTAATGTCGGGTTAGATAATGAAAAAACAGTTCTTAAATTCACAAACAACAACGACGAAGAGGACCTCGATTTTTAAAATTATATTTAATTAGAGTAATTAAATTTTCATATTTTTTCATATTTCATATTTGTTTATGATATCTTCCGGAAATAAATGTTTTCTATAAACATACAATTTTTTGTAACATTTGTTTATTGTTACTTCCGAAATTTCACATGCTTTCGATATATCCTTCTTAGATAATCCCAAGTTACAACACATACTACATAAATATATACAACCTGCAGCAATCGATGGTGGTGCATTCTCACTAACGATACTATATTCTTCAGACTTGTTTATTATATATTGACACAATGATGTAATCTCAGACCTCTTCAATTTTGAACAAAATCTCACTATAAAATCATCCGGATTCGATGAATTCGTTGTTAATTTCATTATATCGTGAAATTTTTTACATCCTTTAGTCATCGTCGTTATATTCAAATTAAACATCTTCGCTATCTCTTTCGCACTTCTGGGAACATTGTTCGTTTTACATGACATGTATATACTCGATGCAATCAAACCACTTCTATTATTTCCTCTCGATATCTTCTGTTCACTTATTTTTTTATACATCATTTTTGCATCATCTATTATTGATGACGGAATACCATTATTTGATGCATTCACATTCAATGACTCCATTACATGCAATAAACTCCTTTCTTTATAAGGCATCGATTGAAACATTTGATATCTACGCATCCTTTGAAACTCATAACAATTCTTACGCACATTCTCAGTACCAATAACAGTTCCCAATGACGACTTCGGAATAAATATATTCGTAGGAGTACCCACACGGGTAGGATTACTCGATTTGTTGTCTTCGTTACCATAATACCGCCATTCCGCATTAGTGTCTATCAATCGAGATTGTATCGTATTACAATATGGACATACATTATCTCCTTCTAATACACATTGCAAACCATCTAAACTCTTAAAACAATTCTCACATACATTTTCATTTTCATTTTCATTTTCATTTTCATTTTCATTTTCTAACCCCTTTATTTTCTCCAACTCATTCCAAATAATATCTTCGTCTAAAATATTCATATCTAAAAATATGTTGTGAATAAGTTTCTATATGATTTTTGAATTCCTTCCGAATTTTTATTTAACATATACTGAATCGTATATACCACAAAACACACGACACGCACAAAAGACGGTTTTGATATATTTATCTACCGACTCTAAAAGCGTATACGAAAATCAATTTTTTTATAAATGTTATTACAATACTAGAAATCCAGAAAATAAAACAGCCATGGAAATTGTTGGAAACTCTTTCGTAAATTGCATCCCAATTTATGTAATTCATGATAAGAAAGATATTGACACTTTAGAATTGTTCCTCGCACATTTTATTAAAAGATTCGCTGGAGGCAACTCTTATCCATCAGAACTCCTTGACATTATTAAATTAAATCTTAAAACTTATTTAATAGATTAATCACTACAAGATACAATATATATTTTATAATCTTTTATCCTATATATTATCATTACTCCACAAAAATACTCATCCAACTATTTTTCTTATATCCATTATACTCTCTCTTATAATATTCAAATATCATTTGTATATTTGTTCCTAATGACAACGATTATCAAATCTACATATAAATTTCATTTCGGTGTTGGTGGTTTATGTTTCCCTTATTATATCGGCATACTCCAAGAACTCCAAAAAGAATATTCATTTGAACAATGTATCTTCTCTGGAACTTCTGTCGGTTCCATTGTGGCTACTTTAGCAGCACTTCAAATCGATATTGAGAAATTCGTTCATTGTTCATTCGAACATCAAAACAAACTCATTAACACAAATTCTCACAATTATAATCCATTCACTATATTGTATTTCATAGGT
>ENA-OQVM01005043-OQVM01005043.1-marine-metagenome-genome-assembly--contig:-NODE-5043-length-12931-cov-11.230590_pt1 | contig 12931 bp, 8 predicted proteins | sample MGYA00237776_ERZ505498 | MGnify/ENA primary metagenome ERZ505498 (study PRJEB26159, sample SAMN06265151) | marine metagenome | isolation source: Helgoland LTER site | place: Germany:Helgoland, sampling... | reverse complement strand
TGCACCATCATTGCTTCGGTATAGCTAAGTTCAAATACTGCCTTTAAACGCGGTATTAACACATCATTGAGGCTAGTAATTAAACCCCACATAAAAAATAGTGACGTTAACGACACTAAGGCAAAGCCATAGCCATTTTTTTTTTGAGTAGCGGAGGAGTTAGTCATCAGTAATGCCTCAAAGGGTTATTATTTGAGGCGGGATTCTACACAAATGAAAATAAATAGCGAATAAAAAATGAAATACAAAAAAATACTTAGGCAAACGAGGCAAAAAAACGACGCTTAAATGAAAACGGCAGACCCAATGGCCTGCCGTTAGATCATACTAACACTAAACTAAAGCGACTTCTATAAACCCCATTTAATACGGAAACCGTATATTTTAGGACGAGTAAAGAAACGCGTATTACTGTCTTGGGTAATTAGCATGGCTGTAGGCTGAACAACATCAGTAAGGTTGTTAACATAACCTTCAAGGCGCAAGTTAGTATCACCATGGTTATAACCAATACCTAGGTCAACCGTCCAGTAACCTTTAACCAAATCATCTAAGCGAGGATCAACTATACCGGTTTCTTCAAATTCGCGGCTATAATCCAAGCTGTTGTAGATGGATAAGAAATGATCATCTCGATAACCGACTGATAATAAATAATCAAAGCGGCCAATACCTACATCTAGCGACTGGCCTAGAGAGAAGTTAAATTGATTTTCAGCCGTTCTTGGTAATCGGTTACCTGAGATATCAATAAATCGAGCATTGAGTGGATCAATATCTGCTTGGTAACGAGAATCTTGAATCGGATCAGCTTGATCGATAGTTGCATCCAAATACAAATAAGTCCACGTGAACGTTAAATCCCAAGGGAATAAGAACTTACCATCAAGCTGGAAACCTTTAATGCTTGAGCTGGCAGCATTAAAACAGAAGTTAACACCTAAAGAAGATCTTGGCGCTTCATCAGTCGATGAACTGCCTTCTTCAGCAATTTCTATGGCCTGCTCTACAGTAACAACATTACAAAATACTTGGTCAGTATAATCATTGTAAAAAAGCGAACCATTAAGTTGGGTAGGAATTGAGCCTACATCGAAGGTATTTTTAAAACCTAACTCATACAGTGTTACCTGCTCAGTACCATAACTAACCGGGCGATCTAAACCTGGAAAGTTATCATTAAAACCACCAGTTTTATGACCAGTGGCAATTAAACCATAGGTAAGAAGGTCGTCATCAAAATCATGCTCAAGACGAATGCGCCAATCAACAAAATTATCATCGATTTCACCATCCTGAACTGTTATGGCATTGCCTGGATCAATAATATAAATTTCGCCACACTTGCCATCCGCTTGTGTGTAAATACCATCTGTGCTGTCTACATCAGGACAATCTGGAGGTGTTGGGTTGCTACCTGTAACAAATGTACCACCAGCAAGAATATCGTCGATAGTGTCATTGACACCAAAGCTTTTAATGCCATCGTAGTAAAAGGCTAAGAACTCGTCATCAGATACACTTCCATCGCCATTGATATCAGGATCATAAATGGTTCTGTCTAGGCCGGTAAATTCAAACCCAGGAGTACCTACTCTAGCGCCCTGACAAACACCAGCATTACCGTCTTCGTTCTCTGCGCCTAAGCAAAAGCGGTATGAAGCATTTACACCTTGACGTTCTTTGTGGTCATCAGAGAAGCGTAAACCACCCGTTAGACGAGTGCTGTCTGAAATGTTCCATGTAACATCTGTATAAATAGAGACAGAATCGGAATTAGTATTTGGCTGATTAAATTCGAAGCCTTGGAAATAAGTTGCTCTATCGCCAGTTGAAGCTAAGAAGCTGTGCTGATCTTCTTCAAAGTAAAATAAACCAATCGTGTAAGAAACGGTTTGATCAAACGGAGAAACCAATCTTAATTCATGGATATTAGACACTGAACCCGTAGAACTTTGATAGAACGACCAATTATCTAAAGCTTCTTCTATAGGCGCTAAACTTCCTCGTACACCAGGGTAATCAGGCGTTAAAGGTGTAGCGGCACGGTAATTAGCGAGCAGATCTCGATGACCAAACATATACTCAAGATTAGCAAAACCTAACTCATAATTAACTTGAAACTTAATACCCCAATGCGGGTTGTAAAGCTCTGGCTCAAAACCACGGGCATAAACGGTACGTGGGTTATCAACTGATTGTGGATCGATATCATTACCTAATAAATTAGCGTAGTTAGAACCGGTCCAACCCGTACCTTCTTCTAGCAAATAGTCTGCAGAAAACAGAACGCGTAAATCATCATTTGGCTCATAAAGAAATGATAAACGCGTACCGAAATTATCTTCTTTTTCAGATACACCTAAACTCTTTTCGCTAACATCTTTAAAATAAGAATCATGATCCATTTTATAAACGGCTAAACGCGCAGCAAAACTATCGCCAACTGGCACATTAACAACACCGCGGAAAACTTTTTGACCGTAAGTACCAATTTCAGCTTCTACATTGGCAACGTAGTTATCTAACCACGGATCCCAAGTAATAGCGTTGATCGAGCCAGCCATTGCATTTCGACCACGAAGTGTCCCCTGTGGACCAACATTAACTTCTACGCGGGCAATATCGAAAAAGGCTGAACCAATACCGGATGGGCGAGGAATATAAACACCATTAAAATGAAAAGCTGCCGCAGGATCACCTAATTCAGTATTGTTTGAGGAACCAATACCTCGCACCCAAACTTCTAAGTTACCACCACTTTGACCAATGTCGAGACCAGGCACGTTTTCTGCCAAATCGGCAATATTAATAATACCGCCCATATCGAGCTCTTCAGCACTAATGCTTACCGCTGTTCCTGCATAATCTTGCAGGCTCGTTGCACGGCGCTCAACGGTGACGATGACTTCTTCTATACCGTAACCGCCTTCGTCATCTTCTTGAGCTATAACAAAAGCAGACGAAGCCAGAGCGGCTGCCGACAATAAAAATAATTTTAAAAGGTTAACGCGTTTCATATGTTATTCCGAAGCTATAATTTTTTAGCGATAATTTTCATAATGCTTAATCTATAGAGCCACTTTAAAAATCGTGGAACTAGAGTGCGGGTAGCACTTGAATGTTATCAAAGTAGTAAACATCTGCCGCAGGCAGGTTTGGACAGTCAGGATCAAACTCTATATTTCTAACACACTTAGTAGGCTCAAAAATCAGCAGCATCTTTGTATAATCCCCAACACCGCCAGCAAAGCTAGACGAAAAATCATAAGTGAGTGTTGACCATCCCGCAGTAGATGTCATCTGAGTCAATGTTACAGGTGAAGCTCCCTGGCCTCCCTCAATTTTCAGTAAAACCTCAGAGTCCGCTTCCGCAGTGTAAACATCAACACTTACTCTCGATCTCGATAAACTGAATGGAATAGTTTCTGTAAAGCCGCCTATTGAGCCAACAAAAGTAACGCCTTTGTCATTATTTGTATTCTCAATAACATCATAAACAACTTGGCCAATTCGACCTTTATTACCCTCTGGGTCATCAATAATATTAGCTCGAGCACCATTAACACCTCTTGGCGTTGGATAATAAAAATTTTCTATATCGTCAAAAGTGTATATAGAAGGTGAACCGTTAAAGTCACTCAAATTCGCAATTATCGAAAAAGATTCTTCTTGAATAATATTGTCGAAATAGAGTACCCAATCATCAACAAAACCATTAGCGTTAAAGCCATTATCAATAATGATTGTAATCCCCTTAAATGAACCTTCTCCTTCGCCATTAAAATCAAGAGCGACATCTTCCCATTGTGATTGAGATGACATTGTGAAAGTCCTAGTAAGAGCGTCAGCAGGAGAACCCGAAGTCGCTTCCAACTTGACAGTAACATCCATATTCCCCAATGGGCGTGCTATAGAATCAACTGAATCAGGATTTTTATAGCTTGATGTAGGATCACGCGGTGTAAATGCCTTTAATTTGATCAGCTTATTCACGCCAGATGACGCATCTCCAAACTCAATCGGGTCATTAAGTTCTAAGGTTATACCTCCATATACAACGCCATAATTATATTTAGTCGTCTTGCCAACTTTTGAATTATCATCCGCTTCACCACCTGAAGGATGGCCCACCAAATCTGGATTATCTACTAGTGAAAATGCACCACCATCAAATGGCGCTACCGGCAAACAGAAACCGCCTTGATTAAAGAGAATAGGTAGATCTAAAACAGGGGAATCACCAGTTTTCAAAGGAGAAAATTGAACGTTATCCCACTGAAAAACAACATCCTTACCAGAACCATTCAAGCCCGGAACCATTACAAAAGGGGCAGTAATCGTACCCACATCTAAACCTTGAGATGACAAGTTTTTAATTGAGCAATTATAAGTAACCCAATCACCAACTGGCGTTGATAGGGTCAAAGGCTGTTCACCAGTAGAGGTGAAAGCGCCATCGACCTTAAAGTAAAGATCAACATTATTAGGGTTACTTATCATCCGAATATCAAAACGGAATTCCCCATCGGTTAAAGCTGCGATAGCTGAAATAGCATTTTCTGAACCAATAAAATTAACGGCTTGATCAGGATAATTAGGATTTTCTGCTGACAATCCTGAACCAATAGTTGTTTGAATTACCTCATCATGACCCTCTTCGCCGGTATCAATGATTTCCCATTGAACATGGTGAAGGTTATTTTCAGGGTAATCAGGGTTATTTACCAGTGTTGACTTTTGCTGAGCATCGTTACCACGAATACCGCGATTCCAAAGTGGATCGACCTGATCAATGAACACAGGCACCTCATCAACAAAGCCGCAAGCTAAACCACCACATCCGAATTGGAGGTTATCGATACGAATACGCGACTCTGAATTAAAAGAAAAACGCAATACCTCTGAAAGCTTGCCTAATTCCAAAATAGAGGTACCAAGCGAAAGCCCATTAATAATATCGGCCACTGGAATAGTAATACGATGCCAAGTACCTGTAGGATATTCGGCTTGTGACAACTTGAAGGAAACAGCTTTTGATTCAGTTTCGCTGTTAGCCATACCAATGAATAAATTGGGAGATGACATCTCGACATCATAGCTTTCGATATATAAATCGAACTTAAAATCTCCTGATGCTACAGGGTAGCCGTCAAAACCACCCAAAATCGATGTAGCATCGTCAACCCGCTTAAGACCAACATAAGATAGCGAACCTACTGGTGGTAGTGTTTCAATAAGAATATAAGTGTTTGATGGATTGTCCGCATCAACCACCTCTGTTACAGAGGCTGTATTATTGCTAACAAAATTGTAAGGAATGCTTAAAACAGATTCTGGGCCTGGCCCATCAATATACAACTCAGTTATAGCTGCAAAAGAACTTACCTCCCCAGGAACATCTCTTCTGAAGGCTGGGTTCGAGTAGTATGCTTCACCAACGTCAGTATCTAAGTAACTCTTGCATCCCGTACCGGGAGGTAATAGCGGGTCTGATTCACACTGATAAACGCGCACATAATCAACCATCATATCGCCTAAATACGAAGCGGTAGGGTCTGCAGATAAAGAGGCGCTTGTAGGAAGGCTGCCATTAACAGCGGTGTTAAAGATGATGTATTGATCTTGATCGAATGGCGCATTGACCGTTGCAACTTGATATTCTAAGTACTTATTTGCTTCGAGGTTATCATCAATATCATCGCCATTTTTGTCGACATAACCCTGCCAGCCGTTTGTCGAATCTTCATAATAATTCCAATAGCTCTTTTGGGCTAAAGTATAAAAATGCTCTCCGTCAACAAACCATCGGATCTGCTCACCGTCCCATTCAACAGCATAAAGATGATACTCACCATCATCGTAATCAACAGAAGCATCTTTTGATCGGTACTGGTTGCGACCTCCTGAAGTACCGAAATGAGCTGCACCACCAATTATGGACTCTCCAACCTTCCAGGCTTCCATGATATCAATTTCACCTTTTTGAGGCCAAGTGACATAAGGAGAAGAGTTTGAACCTAAAAGCCAAAAAGCCTGCCACAAGCCTGGAGCACTTTGAATTTTAATTCTCGCTTCAACCCGACCATAGGTGAATTCAAAACGCTCACTAGTTGTTACTCGAGCCGAAGTGAACGGGTAATCGGTATTCGGATTGCCGTAAACAGGATCAACATCTGACATCGGCACACCATCACCTAGTGATGAGATAACCATATTGCCATCTTCAACACGGATATTATCCGGTGAGTCCGTATAATATTGATCTTCGCCATTACCCCACTTATTTAAACCATAAGCTTTACCATCACCAATTTGTATTTCCCAATTATCAGGATCAAGCTCAGCACTATTAAACTCATCACTCCAAACTAACTGCCATTCGCGTGATGGCGGCGGGCCATCGATTGCGACATCAGTATTGCCTTCGTTCAAGCTGCCACCACATGCGCCTAACAAAAAGGCCACCAAGGTTAATAATGATGCTTCTTTTAATAGCTTATACATTCTGATTCCAATTGCTTAGTACGGAAAAACTGCTTTGCAGCAGTGATTTATTAAATATTTTTATCTATTATTTTAGACGTCACACTAATTAATACCGACCTGATAACTTTTTGGATTTTTGTCAGGGAAATACTAATAAAGCATCAAACTGTAAATTTTTATGATGTTGATTTGTTTACTGATGATAGTTTGCGGCACTTTGCACTAACTGCACACATCAAACAAATTGATTGCGCTAACAGGGAGCCATCTGTCGACAAGGTGGATTGAATGCTAACAGGGCTAAATCAGTAGCAATTAGGGTTGCCGGTCAATAAAATCTCTTATTACTTCTTTGTAATGTCGACTCACCTTAATAATCTCATCACAATCAAGGTGTAAAAAGTACTCACCCTTCATATGCTTTTGAATTCTAACGATTCTATCTGTGTTCACTACGGTTGAGCGGTGAACACGCTTAAACTTGCTTTGATCTAGCCTGCTAAGCAAATCATGCATAGTGGAGCGAATAACATGCGTTTTACCACTTACATGAATACACATATAATCACCAGCAGCATCTACCCAATCAATATCGCTTTCGACAACCAGCATAACCGAATCACCGTCTTTTATCGATATCTTCCTCTCATCTTGATCGTTAGGCCGACCAACGGTTTGCGCTTCAGATTTCTCCCTCACCCTCTCAGCTATAGCGTTAAGAGCGCCAAAAAGGTTTCGCTTCTCTGCATGAGATGCCTGATCCATCCTTAATCGTACTAATGCACGAGCCAATGCACGAGAAAACCGCTCTTCACTAATTGGTTTGAGTAGGTAATCAATTGCATTCGCGTCGAAAGCATCAATAGCAAAGGCATCAAATGCAGTAACGAAAATAACCGCAGGCATTTTATCAGAGCCAAGTGAGCGAATCACATCAAAACCACCAAGACCTGGCATCTGAATATCAAGAAACATCAAATCAGGTGACAACTTATCAACGGCATCAACTGCTTGGCGACCATTACCACACTCGGCAACCACCTCAAACTCTGGATATTCAATTAAGCTAGCAATAATCAAACGGCGCGCTAACGGCTCATCATCAACAACGATAACTCGAAAAGGGGTCGTTGGATTTTTATCCATTTCTTGCTTATTTATCATAAATTATTTCTTATAGGTAAACTGACAAAGACTCCGAGGCCAACATTTTTTTTATTTTCTAAAACAACGCTAGCTTTATCACCATACACATTGTTGATTCTTTCGATGATATTCCTAACACCCAAACCGCTAAACTCAAAGTCACCTTGAGAGAAGACACCATCTTCCAAAGAAGCTATTCCAGGACCATCATCACTCACAGACAATTCAAGACAGCCATCAGCAACCTTAGCTGAAACACGAATAATGCAGGCATCCTCACATACATTAACAGCATGCTTAATAGAATTCTCAGCCATCGGCTGTAATAAAAGACTCGGTACCTGCAAGTTGAGTGCTATGTCATCAATATCAAACTCAATAGTTAAACGATCAGCAAATCGAATCAACTCAATACCAAGGTATAACTTTAAAGCCTCAATCTCGTTCGAGAGTGAAATCCAGCCTGTCGCCTCTTCTTTTAAAGCATACCGAAGAAACATACTCAACTGTTCAATAGTCTCCCTCGCCTGCACCGACTCTTTTGCTGCAATAAGAGAGTTGACAGCATTTAATGTATTGAATAAAAAATGAGGATTCAGCTGATATCTCAACATTTGCATTTTGGCCTCAGCTGCACTTTTTTCAGCACTCAACCGCTTAACACGCTCACCCCGAGATCGCTCTACTTGCTTAATGCGACGATATTTTTCTGCGGTGGCCACACTATAGTAATAAAGGCTATAGTAAGTGGCGGTCCAGCATAAGAAAACGAAGAAACCACTAAAGTACCATCCTCCGAAGTCACCCCATAACTGATGTCCCTCATTGGTCACGAGAATAAATGTACTTATCCTTAACACTGACCAAAAGAACGAAAAAATCAAAACAACCGCAACCGTCCAAACAAGAAGAACAATAGAGCCCGTCTTCTTAAGCATTGAGCGATATATCCAATGCATAGGTATTGTCAGCGCCAAACCGATTAACGACTGAAGTAAATCATAAATGATATGCGATATATCTGGTGATGCGTACCAAAGCGTTAAGCTAAAAAAAGAAAAAACAGTCAGCAGTGTCCAAAAAATCGCCTGCATAAACCAGAGCTTCAGTACTATTGGGCGGACCTCAGAGTGGTCGACTGTTATTTTATTATTCATAATTTTGATTATTAAACCTTAATAAATGATGATACTAGAAACCATTAAGCTTCGAAGATAGAAGCCACGACCAAAACTCCATCTTAACTCACCCACGAGACTGTTGAGCGAAACAACATTTTATATAGACAACAACAGCTAGCTTAAACGATTTTTTAAGCTAAATTTAGAGAAGGATCTAGCCTAACGATTAGAAAAAGTTATAAAAGAAGGCATCCTGGCTAATCTAAATTATTTTCATTAAAGTGGACACTAGCAAGTAAAAAAAGAGAGCGTTCGTGCAGCGTTTAATAATTATGACTTTATTCGCTTTAACACTCAAAAAATATTAACAAAGCAATTCGATATTTATCAACCGCTGTGACTGATAGAGGTAAAAAACTCAAAACACCCTACTTAACTCAATAAAGAACTGGTTTTGCGATAAGTTGGACGAATTACAAGTTAAACACTGTAGATTATTTACATTTTAGGCCTATACTTGATTAATGTTTGAACGGGTATTGGATTGATTCACCATTGAATAATCACCATTTACATGTTTAAAATTTAAAATAACTTTTGAAACCAATGTTTTTAATCCCAAAATAACTTTTAACGATTGGGGTAACTAACACGAAACAACTTAAGCTACTGTTTTTATTGATTTATTTTTTTATTCGCTGTTTATCTCTCATTATCAGCAGCTTATCTCAAATGATTAGACAGTTTCACTGGTTGTTGTATGATCAATCAGGAGTTAAAGGCTCGTTATTTAACCAGCCATATCCTGCAGCTAATGTTAGATTGAAATTAAAAAATAACCATAATAAATTAATATCACAAATAAAAATTTTATTTAAGCGGAGTAATTCATGTTAAAGGCAATTAAAAACCATTGCACTCTTATCACTTGTACGAGCCTACTAATAGCGTCTAGCACTAGTTTTGCGCAAGACACTGCCGTCATTCTTGATGGCGTCCAACCCTTTGCAGAAGATTTTGAAAGCTTAGGTTTAACTAGCGATACAGACACATCCGTACATGATGATCTTGCTGTTGGTAACTGGATGACAGGTGCAACAGTTTTTCAGAACACCACTGCTGAAAATTACCCGGGCAACTATATATATTTTTATGGATGGTATGATGCTCCCAACAATTCGGGCCCAAGTTGGTCTGCTGTTGCGGAAGGTGATGACACAAAAGATCTCGTTGGCACGCAATATCTCAATATATTTACCGATTACAACAACGAAGGAGCCCACTTACAGGGTCAAGTTGTTAACGGTTTTACCGCCAAGCGTTTCATAATTTCAGAATACGACATTGGTAAAACACTAACTTTCAGTTTTGATGCTAAGCGTCCTGAGTTTTCTGATCCAGATTCAACCTTTACAGATCAGAGCTCAGCTGTTGGTAATGGTTGTGGGCTAGAAAACTGTAGAGCTGGTGCGTTTATTAAAACGCTCGGAGATACTGATAACGATCCAATTACCCCCCCTGATCAAACTAACTATATAACTGAGGGATTAGAGACTACCGAAATTTCTCAAAGTGAGTGGACATCATTTAGCAAAACATTTGATTTGTCTGATGCGGATCTTATCGGTCAAGAATTAATCATAGGTTTTGAAGCATCGTCAACGCTTTTTAAAAATACCGGCGTATACTACGATAACGTTTCTCTAAGTGCTGTGTGTACCGCCATTGATGGTTGCTTAGAAGAGTCAGATTCAGCTAACGTACCACTACCTACTTTTGCATTGGTTATGTTTGCAGGACTCTTAAGCTTTGTTGGAATCAATAGAATCCGCAAACATACTGTTTAAGATAAAGCTTAATAACTTGAATCTTCCACTTAGAAGTTTTTGAACGGCTAGATTCAAGTGCTTAAGTTGATGGCATAACAGAAGATTCTGTTTTGACTTTTAAACATTGTAAATTTGTAACTTGCAAACTTCATGAGATAGTATAAGTTTTAAACAGTAACGTTTTTTTCTAATAATGAGAATTTTGTTAAGTAGCACCCCTGCTACTTAATTAAAGTAGAGGCGAGTAGAAATACATCACCTCATAATAATAACTACTAACAATTCGATCCTGGAGTATATGTATGAAAATTTCTAACTTAAAAACAATCACTTTAATGGCAGCTATTTGTAGTGCTTCTGCGGCTCAATCTGCTGTTCTTTACAGTAATGATTTTGACGGCACTATTGGCGATGCTTCTATTAGCGGCTTTGTAATCGGTCTCCAATCACCACTTGGTGGCTGGTGGGAAAATGCTGCAGCACCTAACCAAGTAGTTGTTGGTCAAAACGGCTTTTCTAAGATTGTTGACGACCAAGGCGGAGTAGATCAAGGTTCTGCTCAATTAAATACATACAGCGATTACAACGGCTGGAGCCCATTTAACAGTGGTCAAACCGACGTTTTGACTAAAGTTTATGCGCCACTTGGAGCAATTGCTGCAAACCTTGCAGGTCAAACAGTAACCTTCAGCTTCGATGCTAAACTCGGTAACATCACTGAAACTGCTTCATCAACTGCAAATGCCTTTTTATCGGTTATAAAAACCAGTGACGGTAGTTATGCTGATATTAGTGGTACAACTGCTATAACTAACTCTGATATCGGTTCAAATTGGGGCTCTTACTCAATTAGCGTTTTAATCGATTCAGGTATGGTTGGTGAAGAGCTACAAATTGGTTTTTCTAACCAAACTGTAGAAGCTTGGGGTGCTACTGGCATGTATTACGATAACGTGGAAGTTTCAGCAGTTCCAGTACCTGCAGCAGCATGGTTATTTGGTTCAGCTTTAGCTGGCTTAGTAGCAGTTCGTCGCAATAAGTAAGTTTTATTGTTGTTACAAAAAGGCCGCTCTTCGAGCGGCCTTTTTTTTGTTTAAAATTAAATACTTGAACTCAGCCTATTCGACCTTAACTATCTGCTCTGCTATTTTTTGCTTCCAGATAGCAGGACCTGTTACATGCACCGACTCACCCTGACTATCAACGGCCACTGTCACTGGCATATCTTGTAAATCAAATTCATAAATAGCTTCCATTCCCAACTCCGGAAATCCAACGACCTTCGCAGCCTTAATGGCTTGAGCAACCAAGTAAGCCGCACCACCTACTGCCATTAAGTACACCGATTTATGATCTTTAATGGCTTCTATCGCAGTTGGGCCGCGCTCAGCCTTACCTATCATCCCCAGCAGCCCCGTTTGATCAAGCACCTGACGAGTAAACTTATCCATTCGCGTTGCCGTGGTAGGCCCTGCAGGGCCTACCACCTCATCACCAATAGGATCTACTGGGCCCACATAATAAATGAAGCCGCTAAAGTTAGCGTTACTAACAGCGAAATCGGCACTGATTGGGGCACTTACACTGCTTCTTTTGAAGTAACTTCTGATTTAGTTGGTGGTTTAATGCAGATTGGTTTCGATAACACTACTGATGCAGCTTGGGGAGCCACTGGTATGGCTTACGATAACCTTTCTGTAACTTCAGCTTCAGCTGTTCCAGTACCAGCAGCATGGTTAATGGGTTCTGCACTTTTAGGCCTAGCTGGAATCTCTCGTTCACGTAAATAAGAACGTTTTTTCCGCGCAAAAAAAAGCACGCTAACGCGTGCTTTTTTTTGCTTTAAGGTTCTCTATTTAAAAACATTTGAGCTAAATGATTTTAAAAGTATCAAAACACAGCGTCTAAACGACAATTTCAATTAAGCTACCTAAAAATCTAGCTTACGATTTATCTAGGCACTTATCTAGCCATCACTCTAACAGCACACATTAAGCCATTTACTCTAATATCTAATTAGGTAATTACTTCTACGCTTAGTTAAAGCTAATTAAAAATGCTAAGTTAATATGTATTCCACGGATAAGGTATACGCCCTTCTGCTTACAGGCCGGTGCAAACCATAGCAATGTCAAAGATATAAACAAAAGCCTCGACAGTGTTCTACAAAGCTTTACCAGGGCAACTGAAGCTATGCCAGGTCATGATACTTTTATTAAAAAAACTACAAACAAAATTTTAAGATATAGTTTTGGCAGTCTGCTGCTTGAAGGTTTTACATCAGAATGCCCGTAGCCAACACCCAAATAGAAAAAAATATCTTTAAATTAATTTAATTTAATTTAA
>ENA-OQVM01005041-OQVM01005041.1-marine-metagenome-genome-assembly--contig:-NODE-5041-length-12933-cov-4.305849_pt1 | contig 12933 bp, 12 predicted proteins | sample MGYA00237776_ERZ505498 | MGnify/ENA primary metagenome ERZ505498 (study PRJEB26159, sample SAMN06265151) | marine metagenome | isolation source: Helgoland LTER site | place: Germany:Helgoland, sampling... | reverse complement strand
GGCGGATTTGATCTTGAACGCGGCGCGGTGGTCAGGCTTGGCCGAATTGTGATGGAAAATGATTCAACCTTGCACACTGATTGTAAGGTGATCGGGGGTGATTCTGGCGGCCCATTGTTCGGTATGAGTGGTGAGTTGATCGGTATTCACAGCAGGGTATCCGCCAGCTTAGAGCAGAACATGCACGTGCCGATGCGGGAGTATCTCAAACATTGGGATGCGCTGAAGGGTAATGAGTTTTTAGGTGATGGTCCATTTGCTGAGCGCCCGGTTAAGGGTTCGGGTTTTCTGGGCTTTGCCTCAACTGACACAGATGAAGGCTTACTCATTGGTGAGGTGCTCGAGGATGGTCCAGCGGCCAATGCAGGCATCGAAACAGGTGATGTTATTCTAGAGCTCGAGGGTGAGGCACTTACTGATAAGGAACATTTTAAATCCATACTCAAAGACAAAACACGTGGAGAGGAAGTGGAGTTGCTCATCATGAGGAATGGTGAGCAGAAAAAATTGACCGTAAAACTCGGCGAGAAGTAATGTCATGAACACCGACGACAGAAAAATATCTTCAGTTTGGAATGTGACGGCTTCTCAAATGGCATTCATACCCATGCTCATTCTTGGTGTGAGCCTGTTTGTAGTTTCCACACAGCTTAGCTCAGCTCAAGGTGGATTGCCGGCAGATCAGCGCATCAATGGCAAGCGTGTTTGGGCCGCTTTCGAGCCGCATCGAGAAATCCTACAAAGAAGTAGTGCGGTCATTTACACGGATGAGAGGGCGAGGGTAAAATCCCTTTACGGCACGGTGGTCAGTGAAGATGGTCATATTCTGACGAAGGCAAGCGAGATTGAGGGTAAATCACATCTCAGTGTTCGCATTGGTAGCGATCTTTATTCAGAGGTTGATTTGCTGGGGGTTGACGATGAATGGGACATCGCTTTGCTTAAGGTTAGTACCGAGCAGCCATTGACGCCTATTGTGCTGAGTAGTGATGATGATGTCAGGCAGGGACACTGGGTGGTCTCAAATGGATCAACCACGCGCATTCAGAGACGAGTACGCTTAGGTATTGTCAGCGCTGAAACACGAAAGATATCCGCCACTAAAAGTCATGTGGTTTTGGGTGTTGAATTCGAAAAAGACAAAGAGAGTCAATGGAAGGTTGCAAATGTCAGCGAAGACAAGGGTGCTCAGAAAGCGGGAATACAAGTGGGTGACGTCATTATTTCAGCAGATGGAACTGAGCTAGACGAGAGAGAAGATCTCATTGAGTTGTTAAAAAAGAAGCAGCCAGGGGACAAGGTTGCTATTGAGCTTAAGCGAGACGAAAAGAAGCTTCGGCTGGATGTTGAGCTCTCTGCAAGGGAAGAAAAGATGACTCGAAATGAACAGATGAGCGGTGGTGAGGATCAGCTTTCATCGAGACGTTCGGAATTCCCCAGGGTCATTGATCATGATACTCCGCTTACTAAGGTGTCTGTGGGAGGGCCTTTGCTCAATCTGGATGGGGTATGTATAGGCATGAATATTGCCCGCGCAAGCAGGGTATCTACCTTTGCCATTCCAGCGCGCGAGCTGCGGGAGATTATTGCAAAGATGATTGAGTAGGATTCTTTTTTCTTGTGCTAGATAGGCGAACTGGCAGAGTTCTCCAGTTTCTCACTATTATGAATATATCTCGTTGCTCCGTCATTGGTCGTTTTGTCTTGTTGCTGCCATTTCTAATCAACTCATTATGGGCCGCTGATGGAGCAAGCACGGCAGATAATCTCAATGCTGCTATGGCACCAGTAGCCGATGTTCTTGAGAATATCATCTTTTATTCGCTCAATGTGGCTGGGCAGGGCTTGCCCATTGTGTTGGTTGTTCTTGGAGGTACTGCTATTTTCCTCACCATTTATTTCAAGTTCCTCAATTTGCGATCGATAGGATTAGCCTTTAGGACCGCTCGTGGAAAATACACAAGAGCCGATGCACCCGGCCAGATTACGCATTTCCAAGCTTTGACCGCAGCTTTGTCGGCAACGGTAGGTTTGGGTAACATAGCAGGTGTGGCTGTAGCCGTTGGTCTTGGGGGTCCTGGAGCTACTTTTTGGATGATTCTTATGGGCTTGTGTGGCATGACCACCAAGTTCTGCGAGTGCACACTGGGTGTTAAGTATCGCCGGATTGATGATAAAGGTAGAGTGCATGGCGGCGCGATGTATTACTTGAGCCAGGGTCTTAAGGAAAAAGGTTTTGGTGGTTTGGGTAAAGTGTTGGCCATCTTTTTTGCCATCATGTGTGTGGGTGGTGCCATTGGCGCTGGTAACATGTTTCAGGTAAACCAAGCGGCTTCTCAAGTGAGTACTGCTTTTGGTATTTTCACGGAGAGTAAACTTATTTTCGGTGTTATTCTGGCCGTGCTCGTCGGTTTGGTGATCATCGGAGGCATTGTTACTATTGCACGGGTGACGTCATTCTTGGTTCCTTTCATGTGCGGCATGTATCTGGTGGCTGCTGTAGTCATTATAGGCACTCATATTGATATGGTAGGAGACGCATTCAGGCAGATTGTCGAAGGCGCATTTTCTCCTATGGCTGTTGGCGGTGGTTTGATTGGTGTGCTTATTCAGGGAATTAAGCGGGCTGCGTTTTCTAATGAAGCAGGTGTTGGTTCGGCGCCCATTGCTCACGCGGCAGTGAAGACTGATAAACCGGCAAGTGAGGGCATTGTGGCATTGCTTGAGCCATTTACGGATACCGTGGTTGTGTGCACAATGACAGCGTTGGTGTTGATTGTGACAGGTGCCTGGAAGGTAGACGGTATCGTTAAATCAGATTCTGCCGAGCTCTACAGCATGCCTTTGGCAGGAGCCGTTGTGGTTCAGCAAATCGACAAAGGTGACGAGTTGCGTATTTTAGGTAGCTCTGAAGATAAGGATTCTGGCCAAACCTTCGGCAAGGTATGGCAAGACGGCGCTGAAACGGACCTATGGGTTAATGTTGAAGACATCAACAAGATAGAGGGCATTGCCAAGACCTCGATGGCCTTTGGTGAAAAATTCGCCTGGTTTCCAAAGCTTTTAGCTATAGCTGTATTACTGTTCGCTTTCTCGACGATGATCTCCTGGTCTTACTACGGTGAGCAGGCGGTGATTTACCTTTGTGGAGGTCCCCACAAAACGGCGATTTTACTCTATAAGCTCCTGTTCTGCTGTTTTGTCGTTGTTGGGTCGGTTGCTTCGCTTGGTAATGTGATCAGAATCTCAGACGCCATGATTTTTGCCATGGTCATTCCTAATATGGTAGGCCTCTACTTTTTGTTGCCTGTGGTCAAAAAAGAGCTCGCCATCTTTCGTCAGCACGTAGCGGAAAAAGAAGGAAAGTAAGCGTATGTTGCTCTGAGAATTCACTGTCATGACTGAGCTCAAATTTTTTTGATTAGTTTCCTTAGTCTTAAACCATTGCGGTATAATACTTCTGAGCCTTCGTGCTCTTTTAGTACCTTCATCGCAGTGAAAATCCGCTCGCCAAAACCGGTGTTTTAGTACAGTTTATGAGCGTCCATGGCCATGAGCTCTCCTTCAGAAAAACCAGACCAATTTCTTGTTGGGGGTGGTGTGCCTGAGTGCCTCAAGCCAGGTTACACGAGCCGCCGAAAGTTCCTCGGCACAGCCGGTCTGACTGCTACGGGAGTTATTATTGGTGCGCCAAAGAGTAGTGCTGCATTCTTCGGACTCATGGGAGACAAGCCTGTTCCAGGTATCCCGCATGCTTGGATACAAGCAAAGGGTTCAGATGTTACTCGTTATGCCCGTTACATCCAGAGTCTCAATCTTCGCAACATCACGCCACGTATGGTGTTAGCACCGCATTTCAAATCCAGAGGAGGTGTTTCAAACTCCTTACCTCCCAAGACCTATTGGCAGAAGCTTGGGCCGACTCTTAAGCTGGTTGATAGCATCGTTACCCGCATTGGCTCTCCGCTTAAGGAGATCGCATCAGCCTACCGTAGCCCAAGCTATAATCGTGCAGTGGGGGGGCGAACAAAGTCATATCACATGCAAAATATGGCGTGTGACATCAAATTTAATGGTGTCTCTACCTATCATGTGGCTGCTGCAGCTAAGGAACTGCGCAACCGGGGTATGTATAAAGGTGGGGTGGGGCGTTATTCGGCCTTTGTCCATATCGATACCCGCGGCACTAATGTCGATTGGTAGGATTGCACTGAGTCTAGCTCAGTGTAGCTAGGCCAGAAACGAGCCCCGCAACTAGCCCAGTAACGTGCATAGTTATAGGCCTGTATCTTGCCCTCTTATGGGTGATGTCTTGTTTATTTGAGACAAAAAAAGGGCACCCCGCAGTGCAGGATGCCCTTAATGATAGTATAAAGATGCTATAACCTAGATCTCAACCGAGTTGATGGTCTGGAGAATACGGCCAGCGATCTTGTAGGGGTCACCCTGTGAGTTCGGGCGGCGGTCCTCGAGATAACCTCTGTAAGCATCATCTTTGACGAAGCCGTGTGGCACGCGGACAGATGCACCACGGTCAGCAACACCCCAAGAGAACTTGTCGATGGACTGAGTCTCGTGGAGGCCGGTAAGGCGCTTATCGTTGTCAGGACCGTAAACAGCAATGTGCTCTTCGGTGAACTCTTCGAATGCGTCCATGAGCTTGAGGAAGTATTCCTTGCCGCCGACTTCACGGAGGTGATCGGTGGAGAAGTTGGCGTGCATGCCTGAGCCGTTCCAGTCGCCGGTGATTGGCTTACAGTGCCACTCAACGTCTACTTCGAACTCTTCGCAGAGACGCAGCAGAAGGAAGCGAGCTACCCAGATATCGTCAGCAGCTTTCTTGGAGCCTTTGGCAAACACCTGGAATTCCCACTGACCTTTGGCCACCTCGGCGTTGATGCCTTCGTGGTTGATGCCAGCGTAGAGGCAGAGATCGAGGTGGGTATCGGTGATTTCGCGAGAGATTCCACCAACGTTGGCAAAACCGACACCACAGTAGTATTCACCCTGTGGGTTGGGGTAGCCGCCTTTAGGGAAGCCGAGAGGCACACCTTCTTGCATGAGGAAGTATTCCTGCTCAAAGCCGAACCAAGTTCCTTCATCGTCAGGAATGGTAGCGCGACCATTTGATGGGTGAGCGCTGCCGTCGGGAAGCATGACTTCACACATGACAAGGATACCGTCTTCACGGGTGCCGTCTGGGTAAAGGGCTACGGGCTTGAGCACGCAGTCGGAGTCGCCGCCTTCGGCCTGTTGGGTGGATGAACCGTCAAAGCCCCACTCAGGAAGCTGATCGAGGGTAGGGAACTCGTCAAAGTCCCTGAGCATGCACTTGGTGCGGAGATTCTGGACAGGCGTGTAACCGTCTAGCCAGATGTAATCGAGTCTGTATTTAGCCATATTCTTTGTTTATGATGGATTTTTGTCTGAAGTGCCACTGTCTGAGAAGCCGTGGCAAGCATTGAACGATTCAAATTTGAGCAAATGATGTGCCAACTTCGGAAGAATAAGGCTATTATTAGCTGTTTTCTTCAAGGTCATGCACTTCAAGCGATATCAGTGTTGTGTCGTCTTTGCCGTCATTACTGACAGCGCGGGACATCAGAGCCTCAGTGAGCTCGCTTGTCGAGCCCGAGTTTTTTAAAAATGTGGCATGTATATTCTTTTCCCAGAGCCCGTCGATAAGGCCATCACTACAAAGCAGGAAGCGATCGCCTGATTGGTAAGGGAATGTGGCCAAATATGGGTTCACCGTGCGGTGCCCTCCGCCGACCACTTCGTAAAGAGCAGACCTCCTCGGATGGCTCCGGAACTGCCGCTCATTGATTTCACCTCGGTTAAGCTTTTTCCAAACGAAAGTATGATCCTGTGTGAGTAGGGTGGTTTTATTTTCCTCTTCGTGGGCACGGTGAACGTAAAGTCGGCTATCTCCTACATTACAAAAGTAGAGGTTTTCTGGAGTGAACCATGCCAGAGCGAGTGTTGCGGCCATGCCTTGTTTGTTGTCATCATCGGCCGCGTCTGCATTGATGGCGAGGTGCACCGCGTTAATGGCTTGCTGCATGTGGTGCAGGTAATCTGGGTGCATGCCCGATGCTGCTGTTTTAAAAGTGCGCGGAATCATCTCGCTGAGATACTCAAGCAGCAAACGTGAGGCCACATCGCCAGCATTGCCACCACCCATGCCATCAGATACAGCAAATACTAGGTCGTGAGACTCCAGTGAGTGACGCCCGTCTTTTCCCAATGATGAAGCGCCGTTGATGTCGGAGGCGAATGCCAGCCAGGCATCGTCATTAATCGGCTTCTTAGTGCCCGAGACCGAGTCAGCGGACCAAGTAATAGCCCTAGGGCAGCCCTCCGCCTCCATGCGACCTGCTCCAGGTAGAAATGGGTTTGGCGTCTCGCTCACGGCTCGGGGTCTGATGTGGTCTCTTCGCTTTTACTTGGGTCGTCCAGCAGGGTAGCGAGTTCGAAGTCGATAACACAAAAACGGCCCTCGTTGGGGTCATAGGTGATGTTACGAGAAAACGGATCATCGTGGCGGACACCATATTTTTCTTCGAGATCACGGAAGATTTTCTCGGTTTTTTTCTCTGAGATATCTGGAGCTGGAGAGCCACAGTTGCTGGTAACAAGGTGGAGCTCACTCTCGTCGGATTCGATATAGCGGGGCACATGTTCACAGCCACGTTGTTCGAGGGCTTTGAGAATGCGGATTTCGTTGGTGAAACGTTTCTCTTTGTCGGTACCTCGGAAGTATTTATGCACGTTGCCGTAAAAGTCGATTTTGACCAGTGAACGAATACCGTCTTTTAAATTTCTCATGGTTCTCTGGTGGTTGAATGGATTGATCGAAATTGGCTGATTTAGCTGGCGAGCTTAAATCCTAACCAGACTGCAGCCAAGCAGCCGATGACCGATGCTGCGATATTGATGATAGCTAGCAAAGGACTAGATGAAAAGAGTTTCTGCGTATCGAGTGCAAAGGTCGAGAAGGTGGTGAAAGCCCCGAGGAAGCCAGTGATTGCAAATGGGTGAAGCCATGCGGGGTGGCCTTCAGAGCGCGAGGCGATGTAGCCAAAAAGAGCGCCGATCAACAAGCTGCCTAGTAAGTTGCAGGCGAGAATGCCCACTGGGATGCGGTGCAGCTTAGTTTGTTCTGCAAGTGACTGCACGGCCGACGAGAGCGCGAAGCGTGACACCGCACCTAGACCACCACCTATGAATATATAGACGAAGTTCACGCGGTTCGGGAATGGGTTATTGATTTCATAAGCGCTGCCACTTTCTCGAAATCTTTGATCCCAGGTGAGACCTCAGCGCCAGAGGCAACATCCAGTGCTGCGGGGTGAACTTCTTCGATCGCCTGTGTAGCATTTGCTGGAGTGATGCCTCCGGCAAGTAATACGGGAATTTCAGGGTGAGTGTTGATGAATTCAATAGCGTGGGACCAGTCAAACACTTCTCCTGTGCCGCCGTAAACGCCGGGTGCGGGAGTGTCGAGCAGGATGGCACTAGCTCGATAATCAGTGATATTTTCCAGCGAGGCCATGTTACTTACTCCGATCGCTTTGATGAAGGGCAGTGAGTCATCGGCAAAGGGCGCGCAGTATTCTGGTGATTCATCACCGTGGAACTGAGCGATGTCGATGAGTCCGTCTTCGAGAAGCTGCCGAGGCAAAGACGCCTCCGCGTTGACAAAGACACCTACACGTGTGATCCGGCCGCTTGCTTCCATGAGCAGAGATCTGGCAGCTTCAGGGCTTAGATAGCGTTTCGAATGAGGCCAGAAATTAATACCCATGGCATCGACTCCTGTAGAGATGAGTCTTTGTGCATCCTCAGCAAGGGTAACACCACAGATCTTGAGCGAAGTCTGGTTTGGATCGAGAAAAGACAAAGGAAGAGAGTGGTCGTTGGTGGACAGTGAATGGTAATTATTCCACGTTCTGGATTTGCTCGCGGATTTTCTCGAGCTCGATTTTGGCATCCACAATGAGTTGCGCAAGATTGGCATTATTAGCCTTGGATCCGATGGTGTTGAACTCACGGTTGAGCTCTTGGCAGAGAAAGTCTAATGGTCGGCCGACAGGCTCATCGAGACCCAAATACTGACGGAACTTTTCAAAGTGAGAAGCTAAACGAGTGAGCTCTTCAGTGATGTCAGAGCGGTCAGCATAAATGCAGAGTTCCTTGAGGATGCGCTCGTCATCGAGATCGATATCAAGCCCGGATTCCGTGAGTCTGCGGTGCAGGCTTTCCTTGTAATGGGTGAGCACAGCGGGAGCCTCGGTTTCTACTTGTTCGGTGATGGTTTCCAGAGAGGTGATGCGGGCTTCAACATCGTCATGAAGATGTTGGCCTTCATCAGCACGCATAGAGATCATTTGCTCCAAGGCGGCTTCGAGTGCTGGCGTAATGGCTTTAAGTGCATCTTCTGGATCTGCTGGATCGTCATCAAACTCGAGGATCTCTGGAGTGCGCAGAAAGTCGGTTGCCGAGGCTTGCACCTCCCGGTCAATGGCTTCGGAGATCTCAGTGAACGCCTTCTCCAAGGCACAAGCGCGTGAGCTGTTAATGCGGATGGCGCTGGTAGCTCCCTGCGCTTTTTCCAGATGGATGCTGATAGACACTCGGCCACGTGAGAGTTTCTGCATGGCAGCTTTGCGGATGCCTGCTTCCAGCTCGGCGTAAGGGCGGGGTAGTTTAACGACCACCTCGCCTTGTTTACGGTTAACGGATGCCGCCTCTACTCGGGCGACGATCGAACTGGTGGCGTGCTCGGCACTGCCGAATCCTGTCATGGAATGCATGGGGTAGAATAGTGAATTTAGAATAGTGAATAGTGAATGGGGTCCGCCTGCGGCAGTTTAAGATAGAAGATCAGTCTTTAGATTCTTTGTTCGAGTCGGGGGAGTCGGGGTCGGGGTCACCAGATGCTTGATCATCGGATGCTTGATCATCGGTGAAGTCGAGAGCTAGCTCATCCTCGGGGAAGTCGTAAGTGCCGGTGTCATCTTCCTCGCCCTCGTCGCCGAGGTGCGGTTCATCATAATCGCCTAACTCCTCATGGGGGTCATGGTCATGGTGGGGGTCATGGTGGTCGTCATAGGCATGATCTTGATGACGATACGGGTCAGCGTGATCGTTGTGTTCGTCGTCATGGTAGTGATCATGATGGTCGTCATGGTGGTCATCATTCCATTCTTCCTCCTCCTCGCGGCTGGTGGCGAAGGCTGGAGGGGCTGCGAGGATTTGCTGACGCAGTTCTTCACGCTCGCGTATTTCCTGTTCCCGCTGTTTGCGTTTGTGGAAGAAGGATAGCCAGATACATATCTCATAGAGCAGAATCATGGGCACAGCTAAGAAGGCGAGCGTGGCAACATCTGGAGTGGGGGTGATGAGTGCCGCAATGACTACAATGGCAAGAATGGCATACGAACGAGTGTTACGCATGATCTCGTAATTGAGCACACCCAGCTTGACCAAGGTCATGACCACTACGGGAAGCTCGAAGGCGAGGCCGAAGATCAGAGTGAACTGAGTGGCAAAGGAGATATAATAGCCGATTCGCCACTCGTTGGTGACCCCCATCTGCTGGCTGTAGTTGTAAAAGAAGTCGAGCACCTTGGGCAGGACGAAGAAGTAGGAGAACATTACTCCGGCAAGGAACAGGCCAAAGCCGATGATCATGGCAGGCCAGAGCGCGCGCTTTTCTTTTTTCTTCAGGCCCGGCAGAATGAACTGCAAGGTGAAAAGCAGTAGCAGAGGGAAGGCGAGCACAATACCTGCAAAGAGTGAGAGCTTGATCGAAAGCATAAAACCCTCGGTAGGGTTAAGGGCCTGCATCAAGACTAACTTGCCACGTGAATCAACGGCGACGTCCGGGCGCTTTTCTCCGTCGAGTAGCGCGTGCAGCTGGCTGCGCATGTCGTCGGAGATACCGGGGAATTCTTTGATGAAGCGTTCACCTGACTCGTCGGTGTTTTCCATGTCAATCGCGGCACGGTAGTAGCGCACTGAGTCGGTATGGAACTTGAGCTTGAGTTTGCCACCCGGGTCAAGGTGTTCGAAATAATAGTCACGCTGGCCGGAGCTGAAATTGGCGGTATCACGCTCTGCTTTTTTGGCAGCCTCCCAAGTGTCGAGCGCCAGATTGCTAGGCATTTTTTCTTCCTGACTGACTTGCCAGACTTGCTCCACTGGGCGGCGAATGATCTCCATCAGCTCATTGCGAAAGGCAAAGCAGAAACCCATGGCAATAAGCAGGGTCAGCACCACACGTGTGATGACGATACGCAGGTCCTCGAGATGCTCAAGAAATGGCTTCTCCTCCTCCTGGTGCGTTTTATCACGCAGCTGAAATAGTTTTTTTAGCAGAAACATGCCTGGGAAGCCGGCTCGAAAATCGCGGCTGGCTTGTGTTTAGACTACTGGAGGCGAGTTGGGAAGAAGGAATGGTGAATAGTGAATAGCGAATGCATATTCTCTGAATTCACCCAATTGAGTGCTCGGTCTTGCCCGGGGCTTATTGTGAGCCTGCCGTGGGTGGCACGGCTTTGTTTTTATTGCGCAGGGTGATCCATCCACGGCGGATGGTGCCGAAGGTCTTACGAGACAGCCAGACGGCGATAATGACGACTGCTAGAAAAACAAAAAAAGCGGCCACCGGGGCAAAGACCATCAGGCCAAGGCCGGCGATCACCACACCATCCTCACCCAGGCTAGCAACCACATTGGAGACAGGTTCCGGAGACATATTGATGAGCAAACGGCTACTGGCCTTCGTGGCATGGGTGATTAGGGTGGTGCCACCACTGAGCAACCCAGCGATCACCGCGATGGCTGGATCCATTTCACCGAGCGCGGCCAGGGCCAGCAGGGTGCCGCCAACCGGGCGGATAAAGCTGTGCACCGCGTCCCAGCTGCTGTCGAGCCAGGGAATTTTATCAGCAAAGAACTCAAGCAGGAAAAGAGCACCAGCAACACCGATGATCCAGGGGTTGGCCAGAATCGCCAGGCTTTCGTATTTTTCCGCCAGATCGAGCCAGTTGAAGCGGATCGCCATACCGGCAAGAAAGGTGGTCAAGTAGAGGTTGATGCCCGAGAGGGTGGCAAAACCGAGCGCAACACCGAGCAGGGAGAGAGTTTCCATGGGGTTATTTTACTTCAAGAGAGGGAAAGCGCGATGGGAAAAATGGAGGGATTTTGTAAGGCCACTTCGTGGCAGTTTAAGTTAGCCCCGTGCGGCTGTTCTTAGTTCCTTGTTCTTGGTTCTTTGTTGGAGCGGTGCTGCTGTTTGCGTCTGTTTGCATAAAGTGGGGCCTATCACCCAAAAGGGGGATATACAATGCGGGCAGGTTGCGTTATAAATATCTTGTGTTTAACGATTTATTTGTTAAATTAAATTAATAATAAGATAAGCTTAAGTGGTTTTCAGCCGCTTCAACATAAACAGACACCATTAAAACCAACCAAAAAAACCAACCATCATTACAGCCATGAAAAATACAAAACTAACGATCTATACGACTATTGCCTGCCTCGGAGCATGTTTGCCAAGTGCTAATGCTGCTACTTTAACTGTCGACGGAACGACCAACAACTTTTCGAGCACTACTGATTATACGCAAGTAACGGTTACAAACGGCGGCACGCTCAACTTAAATGGTGGGGCTTTGACGCTTACTCAAACAAGCGGGAGCAATAACAATGAGAAGTTTTTTCTCAATAATGGCAGTACTCTGAACTTCGTTGACGGCACGCACACCATTAATGAACGTATCGCTACGTATGGCGCTTCGAAATCCACAATCCGGGTCACTGGAAGTGCGGCAACCATTAATGTTCATCAGCAATCTTTCTTTAACGCGGATATGGATTTTGTGTTCGATGCCAACGGTATCAGCACCTTTGATTCGGATTCTCGTCTTGGCTTCAGCTCCAGTACCATAACTATAGATGTCTCGGCATATACCGGCGGCGACGCAACCTTCGTACTTGTCGATACGGATTTGTTCGGTGGGACTTACGCCAATAACGGTGGTGGCTTTGGCACTATTGGTACAATTACTAACACTGCTGTCAATTCTTGGGGGGGAGGGTATGACGTCACCTATGATCAGAGTTTATTCGATGGAGATGATGATGATGGCTTCACCGGTCAGATTACTTTGACTCTTACTGCTGTCCCTGAGCCGTCTTCCACAGCCCTGCTTGGCCTTGGTGGACTGGCCCTGATGTTGCGCCGAAAGCGCAGCTGATCCACCCTAGGCGGATCAGGCTCAAGTTTGCCGCCGCGCAGCTTATCGTTTTTTCAAAAGCATCCCTAGTGTCGGGGGTGCTTTTTTCTTTTGCCGAAGGTATGCATGGCGTCTTGGCGTGCCTAGAGAAACATCACGCAGATAAGAAGTTTGCGCTTAGGCGCTAAGGAGCCAAGAAAGAAGGGAGGTTGGCCCCGGCAGATGGCTTTTATCGTTTGCTTTGAAAGCGCTTCCTGTTTATGGAAGTGCTTTCCTGTTTACTGCTGCCTTATGAAGTTATTAAAGTCCTTGAAAGGTCATTGGATAAGCCACTGGATGATTATGATGCCCCTTATTTCCGGAAGTTTATGTGAAGGAGGTTTGTCCTCTGATCGAAAGAAGTTGGAAGCACTGGGTGAACTGACCCAAGCACCGGCTATGGAGCAGGCGGAGGGTTTTGATTCCACGAAGAATCTGAAGGCGATTTATTTTGAAGGGCTCGATTACCAGGGCAAGCCGACCAAGGTATTTGCCTGGTTAGGCATGCCTGAGGATAAAGCTGCTAACGAGTCTGACAAGGTGCCTGCCAAGGTTCCAGCTATGGTGTTGGTTCACGGGGGTGGTGGCACCGCCTTCAAGGAGTGGGTGGAAAGGTGGAACGCGCGTGGCTACGCGGCGATTAGTATCG
>ENA-OQVM01005038-OQVM01005038.1-marine-metagenome-genome-assembly--contig:-NODE-5038-length-12941-cov-7.772777_pt1 | contig 12941 bp, 14 predicted proteins | sample MGYA00237776_ERZ505498 | MGnify/ENA primary metagenome ERZ505498 (study PRJEB26159, sample SAMN06265151) | marine metagenome | isolation source: Helgoland LTER site | place: Germany:Helgoland, sampling... | reverse complement strand
TGAAATACGGAATACCGGATTTGCGCGCGTTCTTTGACAGCGATCTGCGGTGGTTACGGCACTACGGGTTCGCGGCGCTGGATCAGCCGACGCTGCATGGTGGGTTGAGTAGGTAGATGATTGGGCTTCTTGATCGCTTAGCGAAGAAGGTGGTTTCTGAAGTCGATCACCTTTTAATATCTGAACCAGATATTCAAGATAGTGATTTTGAAGGCGTAAACCCTCTAATTTGGACGAAGGGAAATTCAGAAGCTTTCGATAGGATTGACGCTAAGGCGGGTTCATTGCTTACGCATATTTCTATGATGCTAGCGGCAGCTACTTTTATGATCTCGGCGGCTGATACTTCTGACTTGGAACGAATCATTATTGGTATTGAGCTGATCTGCTACTTATTTCTGGCGCTGGTTTGTGTCCGTTGTTTGAGCTTCATAGATATCCCAAAGACAAGTAATGGTCATGGTGGAATGGACAAAATTCATCTGTCATTGAGGACAGAAGTCAGGAAGCGTTCGTTGCTTTTAAACATAGCTATTCGCTGGATGTTTTTGATCACTTTTGTCTTCATGCTCTCGATTATGGCCCATATCTTCCTATAGACACTCCTGCTCGGCCTTGCCGGGCAGCGCCCGGACCTCCCCCATGGGGAGGGCGCTTTTGCAACGTCTCACCTGTCTCACCCTCGGCGATCATGGCTGTGCACCGCCGAACAGAACCCCCTCGGCGCCTCCCATAGGTCCGAACGCTGCCCTTTGTTGCACATGGCATGTACGCGGCCAAAGGCGTAGGGTGCGTTCAACCCACCTTACAAGGCCCAAAAATGACCAACGACACTGAAGACCTCCAAGACACATACCCCGGCGCGGGCACGTTCAAGTTTGGCGATAGCGCCGCACTCTGCCAGCACCTGATCGCCCTTGTCCGCCAAGGCAAGAAAACCGCGACCTGCGGGGCGTTGTCCGACTTTGACGGCGAGCCTGAGGCGATGCCTGTCGTGGGCCGCTGCGATATCGCGGCGAACTGGGATGGCACGCCTGCGCTGGTCATTCGCACCATCAAGGTCGAAGAAATCCGCTATTGCGACGTGACCGAAGAGATGGCGCTGGCCGAGGGCGAGAACGACACGCTGCTGGCGTGGCGCAAGGATCACAAAGCGTTCTTTAAACGGAACGGCGGGTTTGACCCTGAAATGATGCTGGTCTTTGAACATTTCGAATTGGTCGAGGACTTGGCAGGACGCGAGTTGTAATCTGGTGCGCCGGGGAGAATCCCGGCCTACGTAGGTCGGGGCCTGCCCCGACGCCCCTTTCCCCGCGTCCCGATATCCGCTAATCCCACCCCAACAGATTTAATCCGCAGGACCGACCCATGAAATTCACGCTTTCCTGGCTGAAACACCACCTCGACACCGACGCCTCGGTGGCTGACATCGCATATGCGCTGACGGACCTCGGGCTTGAGGTCGAGGGCATCGAGAACCCCATTGAGCGGTTGGCTGATTTCACCATCGGCAAGGTGCTGACAGCGGAAAAGCATCCCGATGCGGACAAGCTGAAAGTCTGTCAGGTGGACACGGCCAATGGCCCCACGCAGATCATCTGTGGCGCACCCAATGCGCGGGCGGGTATCACTGTCGTGATCGCCAGCCCCGGCACATATGTTCCCGGCATTGATACCACCATCGGTGTGGGCAAAATCCGCGGCATCGAAAGCTATGGCATGATGTGTTCCGAGCGCGAAATGGAGCTGTCCGAAGAGCATGACGGCATCATTGAACTTCCATCAGGAGAAGTCGGTGACCGCTTCACTGATTGGCTGGCGGCGAACCAGCCGGACAAAGTTGACCCTGTTATTGAGATCGCGATTACACCGAACCGTCCCGATGCTTTGGGCGTTCGCGGTGTGGCACGTGACCTTGCCGCGCGCGGCGTCGGCAAGTTGAAACCAATTTCGGTTGACCCGGTTTCTGCCAGCTTCAAGGCTGACCTGAATGTTTCCATTGATGATGATACCCGTGATGGATGCCCGGTTTTCTATGGTCGTTTGATTAAGGGCGTCAAGAACGGGCCCAGCCCTGAATGGCTGCAGACGCAATTGCGCGCCATTGGTCTACGCCCAATTAGCTTCCTCGTCGATGTGACCAACTGGTTTACCTATGATCTGAACCGCCCGCTGCACGTCTTTGACGCAGACAAAGTCAACGGCAGCTTGCGTGTGCATCGCGCTGCAGGCGGTGAGGCATTGGTTGCACTTGATGACAAAGAATACACGTTGCAGGCGGGCCAGATGGTCATTTCTGACGACAACGGACCTGAAAGTATCGCTGGTGTGATGGGTGGGGTCGAAACAGGCTGTACCGAAGACACCGTGAACGTCTTTGTTGAAAGTGCGTATTGGGACCCGATCCAGATCGCCTACACAGGCCGTGCGCTGAAGATTAACTCAGACGCCCGCTACCGGTTCGAGCGTGGCGTAGACCCTGCGTTCACGCCCGAAGGTCTGGAACATGCCGTGCGCATGATCGTGGATCACGCAGGCGGTGAGGCATCCGAAGTTATTCAAGCCGGCGAAGTTCCGGACACGTCGCGTGCCTATAAGCTGGATGCCAAGCGGGTGATCTCATTGGTTGGTATGGATATCCCAGAATCGACCCAGCGTGTGACCCTGACCGACCTTGGCTTTAAGATGGACGGCAATATGGCGCATGTCCCGTCATGGCGTCCTGATGTGCAGGGCGAGGCCGATTTGGTAGAAGAGGTCGCGCGGATTGCGTCTCTGACGAAGCTGGAAGGCCGGCCCTTGCCGCGCATCGACGCAGGGGTGCCGAAACCAATCCTGACGGCAGGTCAGATGCGCCAACAGGCCGCGCGCCGGACTGCGGCTGCGCTGGGCTACAACGAATGTGTTACTTACAGCTTCATCGATTCCAAAGCGGCAAAGCTCTTTGGCGGTGGCGATGATGCGACCATGCTGGAAAACCCAATCAGTTCGGAAATGTCGCATATGCGTCCCAACCTGCTCGGTGGCCTCTTGCGCGCTGCGGCCCGCAATCAGGCACGCGGTTTCATGGACATGGGCCTTTTCGAGGTCGGTGCTGGTTTCCATGGCGGAGAGCCGGGCGAGCAACATATGCTGGTCTCTGGCGTCCTGATCGGGCGGACAGGGCCAAAGGACGTGCATGGTACATCGCGTCCTGTCGATCTTTATGATGCCAAGGCAGATGCCGAGGCAGTTTTGGCGGCAATTGGCGCACCTGCGAAGGTACAAATTCTGCGTGGCGCCGATGAATGGTGGCATCCTGGGCGTCACGGCAAGATTTGCCTTGGCCCCAAGAAGGTGCTTGGCATCTTTGGTGAACTGCACCCTCGCGTCTTGCGCGAAATGGACATCAAGGGGCCAGCAGTGGCCTTTACCCTCTGGCCGGACGAAGTGCCGATGCCAAAGAAGAAGACGGCAACACGCCCCGCCTTGGTGGCGACAGATCTGCAAGCGGTCGAGCGCGACTTTGCGTTTGTTGTAGATGCGGAAGTAGAGGCGTTGACGTTGGTGAATGCGGCCGCTGGCGCAGATAAAACGCTGATCACGGATGTGCGCGTCTTTGATGAATTCATCGGCGGCTCATTAGGTGAAGGCAAAAAATCCCTCGCCGTAACCGTCCGTTTGCAGCCGACAGAGGCCACGCTGAAGGATGCGGAGATCGAAGCGGTCAGCGCCAAGATCATCGAGAAGGTCTCTAAGGCAACTGGTGGCAGCTTACGCGGATGATCCTGCGCCGCGCCACTGATGATGATGTGGCCGGTTTGACCTCTGTGTTGGAAGCAGCCTATGCGCCGTTTCAGGCGCTGGGTTTGCCGCCAGTCACCGAGGGCATCGCAGATGATATCAGAGACAACAATGTCTGGGTTGCCGAAGTGGGCGGTAAGGTGCAAGGCGGGATCGTTCTGGTGCTCGGAAGCCGTGCTCATATTGCCAACCTTGCGGTGCATCCTGATGCTGGCGGTCACGGTATTGGCAAGGCTCTGATTGACATGGCGTCAGAAGCATCGGTGGCGGCAGGCCACAGACAAGTCCATCTGGCCACCCATGCCAAAATGACCGCGACACAGGCCTTTTATTGCAAACTTGGATGGCAAGAGACTGGCCGCGAGGGCGATAAGGTCTATTTTCAGAAAAAATTGAACTAAAGGAGCCCCGATATGACCCTCAAGATCTATCTCTCTGGTGAAATTCACACCGACTGGCGCGACCAGATCACAACTGGTGCTGCTGGGCTTGATGTGGCTTTTGACAGCCCTGTCACAGATCATGATGCATCAGACGATTGCGGCGTGGCGATCATGGGTGCGGAAGAAAAGAAGTTCTGGCACGACAACAAAGGCGCGAACCTCAATGCGATCCGCACGCGGCACGGGATTGAGAATGCTGACATTGTGGTCGTGCGCTTTGGTGAGAAATACAAACAGTGGAACGCGGCCTTTGATGCAGGCTATGCCGCGGCACTGGGCAAATCCTTGATCGTCATGCACGGGCCAGATCACCAGCACCCCCTCAAAGAGGTGGACGCCGCCGCTCTGGCCGTTGTGGAAGAGCCACAGCAGGTTGTTCAGATTCTGCAGTATGTTTTGAACGGCACGCTACCAAAATAAACAAACGGCACCGGGGAACGTGCGACGTTGAGTTCAATGCCCCGGTTTCTACAGCATCAGCGCCTTTTTCACTTTTGCAGATTTGCCTTCATACTGCGACACGTCAACGCCGCGCGCGGACAGCGCTTCAGCGAGGTCTTCCTCGCTCAATGCGGCGATTGCGTCTTCAGTCATCGTCATGAAATCGATCTTACGCTTGTATGGCGGGTTTGTTTCACCGAAAAAGCTGCGGTTTTCAAAGGCAAAGTCTTCTGCGTATTTGGTCATGAAGAACGCCAAAAACGTGTTGATGCTGATACGCACACGCGGATCATCCGTCATGTGCTGTGCGGAGTCATCGAGTGTCTCTAACATCAGCCGCGACCACAGATTGGCCCCTTTGTCGTTCATCAACTGCATCGCGTTGTGATGGTGATGGAAGTTCAACCGAAATTCCGCACCATGATAATAGGGCCCGCCACCCATCACATCGATCCACATCGATGCCTGTGTGTTGATATGATGATTGATGGGACCCACACGTTCGAACACGGACCGGAACCAGTCGTCCTGTGCAAACACGCGTTGATAGAAGTTCTGGACGATCGCTACGATAGGTTCTTGCCCCAGCAGGGAATAGAGCTGCCAGAACTGAATAGGCTTGGCCACATCGCCGGGTGCTGTCAACGAAACGATATCTGCCATCCGGTGCGCCTGCTCGGGCAGCAGGCCCTTTGCCATAGCCGCCTGAATGTAGTCGCGTTGGATCTTTTCGGACATATATCCGTGTTGCGTCGGGAACTTGGGGAGATCAACTTGTGCCATGATGTTCTTTCGCGTTGTCGCCGCAGCACGGGGTTGTTCCGCGCAGCTGGCTTGCATCCAGCTGCGCGGATCCTAATCCGCCTTAGGGACGTGGCGGAATATTTTTGGCTTTTGCCACGGCGGGACGCGCATAAAACCGCTCAACATAGGCGGGGATGTTTTTCAGGTCGTGATAGCCTACCACGTCCTTTGTCTCATAGAATTCCAGTGCATTCAGCCAGGGCGCAATAGCCATGTCAGCGATGGAATATTCACCCGCAACCCAGTCTTTGCCGTCCAGTTCTTTGTCCAGAACAGCCAGCAAACGAATTGCCTCATCGCGGTAGCGTTCGCGCGGGCGGGGGTCTTCGATGTCTTTGCCTGCGAACTTGTAGAAAAAGCCCATTTGCCCCAGCATTGGCCCTAAACCACCCATCTGGAACATCAGCCATTTGGTGATGTGGGCCTTGTCAGCGCCTGAGTTGCCAATAAATTTACCTGTCTTTTCAGCGAGATACAGCAAGATCGCGCCGCTCTCGAAAATCCCTATCGGCCCATCGGGGCCGTTCGGGTCGATGATCGCCGGGATCTTGTTGTTGGGGTTAAGCGACAGAAACGCATCACTCTTCACGTCGGCGTCGCTGAGCGTGACAAGGTGGGCTTCATACGCCAATCCCATCTCTTCAAGAGCGATAGAAGCTTTTACCCCATTTGGTGTGGGGAAGGAGTAGAGCTGGATGACCGACGCGTCCTGAGCGGGCCAGCGGGTTGTGATCGGGAAAGCGGAGAGGTCAGCCATGTGGCGTTGTCCTTTATTGAAATTGGATCCCTTGTAGCTAAGGGGAAAAACCGCAAATAAAACCCGTGCGACTGTGAGCGTATATGGGTAACTATGTGCGCAGTTGCGCAATGGGCATCAGACCCGTGCGTTAGGTCAAAAAAGTGGGGACACAAATGCTTAACGAATTCAAAGATTTCATCGCCAAGGGTAATGTCATGGACATGGCCGTAGGTATCATTATCGGTGCGGCCTTTACCGCCATCGTCACATCACTTGTGGGTGACCTGATCAACCCGCTTATCGGCCTCGTATCCGGTGGCGTTGATTTCACCAACAACTACGCTGTTCTGGCTGGCGACGTTGCCGAGGGCGCATCTCTTGAAGCAGCCCGTGAAACTGGCGGTTCGATCTTTGCCTATGGTGCATTCATCATGGCAGTTATCAACTTCCTGATCATCGCGTTTGTGGTGTTCTTGCTGGTTAAGAACGTCAACAAGATCAAAGATGCGGCTGCCAAAGAAGAGGAAGCGGCACCAGAAGCGCCAAAGGGTCCAACAGCAGAAGAATTGCTTGCTGAAATCCGCGACGCGTTGAAGGCAAACGGTTAAGACTATCCAAAGATGACGAGAGGGCCCGCTGGTGACAGCGGGCCCTTTCTTACGTCTGACGCCCGAGAAACCGCTTGATGGCTTCCGTGACGAACGCCGGGCTTTCCAAGGGCGAAGTATGACCAGCCTTCGGCACTTCGATCAGTTCAGACCCCTTTATCGCTTCATGCATCGCTTTGGCTGTTGCTGGCGGCGTGGGAATATCTTCTTCCCCGACCATGATCAATGTGGCCGGTGGATCTGTTAGCGAGCGCAAAGCGTCTTGCACATCATCACGGTCAAAAATGGCGCGCCCGAACTGCCGGATCGAAGTGCGGTCCAATCCGCTGATGTAGGCTTTCATCTGGTTGAAGGCGTCGCGCTGTGCAGGGTCTTGGCGGAAGGGTTTGCCAAACAGCAATGGCAGCACTTTTCCCAGTAAGGGCCGGATGCCGATCAGGCGGACGAAGAACAGCAACTGGTTGTATTGCTTCAGGCTCGCCGCACTTTCCGCATTGGCGCCCGTGTCTATCAAGATCAGCGATTTAAGCAGATCGGGGCGACGCAGCAGCAACCGCATACCCACGTATCCGCCGGTGGACATGCCTGCAAAATGAACCGGGCCATCGCAAAGCGCGTCAATCAGTTTTTCAGTATCATCAACCAGATCATACATGCCAAATGGGTCTTGGCAGAGCCCGCTTTTCCCATGGCCGCGATGATCAAATGCGATAACGCGGTAGGTGTCGCTCAGGGCTTCTATTTGTGCCGCAAACATCTGATGGCGCATCAGATAGCCGTGTGAAAGCACAACCGTTTCGGGGCCGGATCCGGCGATCACATAGTTGATTGGCCGACCGTTGATATCAATCTTTGGCATGGTGTGGTGCGCGTCCCGTCATTGGATGACGGAACGCTATAGACCGCGCAGGGCCACGGCAAGGTTTAGGCTTTCAACGCTAGCGACGGTGACAGCACGTCAATTCCCAGTGCTTTGCCGACGGCATAGTAAGTCAGCTTACCCGCATGCACGTTGAGACCGTTTAGCAAATGTTGGTCATCCTCGCACGCTTGCCGCCAGCCTTTGTCTGCGAGTGACAGCATGAAGGGCATTGTGGCGTTGCCGAGTGCGATTGTGGATGTCCGTGCGACAGCGCCCGGCATGTTGGCCACGCAATAGTGCATGATCCCGTCTACGTCATAAATCGGGTTCTCGTGCGTGGTCGCTTTGGAGGTTTCAAAGCAGCCGCCTTGGTCGATGGCGACGTCGACCAGTGCCGCGCCAGGTTTCAACTCTGACAATTGTGCGCGGGAAATGAGCTTGGGCGCTGCCGCCCCGGGGATCAGAACAGCGCCAATGATCAAGTCCGCTTCATGAGCCAGATCGATCGTATTGCCCGCACTGGCGTAGCTGTTCTTGAACTGCCCGCCGAATGTATCATCGAGATAGCGCAGACGCGGCAATGACCGGTCAAGTACGGTGACATCCGCACCCATGCCAGCCGCGATACGCGCAGCATGTGTGCCGACGACGCCACCACCAATGACCACGACGCGGGCAGGGCCCACACCCGGCACGCCGCCCATTAGAACGCCGCGCCCACCATTTGCCTTTTGCAGGGTCCATGCGCCAACTTGCGGGGCAAGACGCCCTGCGACCTCGGACATGGGGGCCAGCAACGGTAAGCCGCCGCGATCATCGGTGACAGTCTCGTAGGCGATGCAGGTAGCACCGGATTCCATCAGGTCTTTGGTCTGTTCCGGGTCTGGGGCAAGGTGCAGGTAGGTGAACAAAATCTGACCTTCGCGCAGCATTCTGCGTTCCTCAGGTTGTGGTTCTTTCACTTTTACAACCATTTCAGCAGTCTCGAAGATTTCCGCCGCCGTACCGACAATTGCAGCGCCTGCCTCGGTGTAATCAGCGTCCGTAAACCCCGCACCATTTCCTGCGCCCGACTGAACAGTGACCGTGTGGCCGTGGTTCACGGCTTCGCGCGCCGCATTTGGCGTCAGGCCGACGCGAAATTCCTGTGGTTTGATCTCAGTTGGGCATCCGATATGCATGACCCGTTCCTCCCTAATTATAAGCGAACTATCTGCGGAGCTTGTTGCAATTTCTTTGGGCTTTTTCTTGGATGTTTGCGGTAACTTTGGTAAAGGCTTGCGCAAGATGCCAAATCTATCGAAGGATCGTGCGGAAAATGGAAATCGACAGTATTGATCGCCGAATCCTTGAGGTTTTGCAGAAGAAAGGACGCATGTCGAATGCGGAACTTTCGGAGCTGGCCAATCTGTCCGCTTCGGCCTGTCACAGGCGCGTGCAGCGGCTGGAGAAGGACGGCTATATTCGGGACTATGTCGCCTTGCTTGACCCCCGCAAAGTTGGCCGCCCCACGACAGTCTTTGTCGAAATTACCCTGAGCGGGCAGGCTGATGAAGTGCTGGATGCTTTTGAAAAGGCAGTGGCACGCGTGCCCGATGTTTTGGAATGTCATCTTATGGCAGGGACGGCGGATTATTTGTTAAAAGTCGTGGCCGGCGATACCGAGGATTTCGCCCGCATTCATCGCCGTTATCTGGCGACATTGCCGGGTGTCGCGCAGATGCAGTCTTCGTTTGCTTTGCGGACCGTGCGCCAGACAACGGCGATGCCGGTTTAGTCGCTTTTTTCGCCCTCTTTGGGGTGCAGCTCGTAAGGGGCTGCGAGGTTCCAGACGTGCTCTGGCACCATGTTCTTGATTTTAGCGGGTTCTTCGCGGCGCAGATGCAGGATGGTTTCGGCGGCTTTCATCTCGACCCGCGCACGCGCGAATTCAAGCCCGCGAGGACCGACGCGGGGCATCACCCAAGCCATCACCCCACGCAGCCAGTTGGGCATGCGCCGCAGTGGCAGGCCACCTGCGGCCAACCGCGTGTTTTCAACGAAACCTTTGACAGAACCTGCCCGTTTGCCGCGCGACCCGGGTGCGGCAAGGGTGACTTCATCGCCAAGGCTCTTTAGCATTTCCGCGCCACGATCATTGCGCACGATCAGCCATTGTTCCCCTTCGCCCGCCATATAGCCGACGGTGATATCAGCGAGCCTGTTGGTGTAGTCAACACAGGTGCGGCAGGTGGTGGGGAAGAAATCAGCTGGCAGGTCAGAGAGCGGCAGTTTCAGAAACGGAATGAGCCGCTGGCTGCCGTCGGTAAAGCGCAGTTCCACGTGATAATCGGCGCGGAATTCGAGGTAGGTGACCGTGTCGGGGGCGTCTGTCAGCCGTTCAAGGAAGCTGTGGAAGTTCTCGGTGGTCGTGTTGTCCGAGCAGGGCGTGCCGATGACGTAAATTCGGTCGAACCCAAGGTCAGCCTCCATCGTGCGTAGGGCGTAAATCTGGCAAGGGATGCCGATGACAGCGATCTTGCGGTGTCCCGCCGCGCGGGCGGGTTCCAGCAAGGCCAGCAGCGGCGCATAGCCCATCCGCATGCCGCGTGCGTGTTTCATTTCTGCTGCATCAGTGATGATCGCGGGGCGCGGTCGCCATTTGTCGTCTTCGTCGGGAACCATGGTCAGGACGGCATCCACCGCGCCTGTTTCCAGCAGGCGTTCGGCGAAGCGCGTGGTCAGGCCAGTCCATTGCGCACCTTTGCGCGCTGGGTGAAGCGCCGCGCGGTACATGGCTTGCGTGACCCCGAAGAAACGCTCGTCGCTGTCGCTTTTCGCGGATCTTCCGTGTGCTGTGGTTTCCGCCTTAGGATAATTGGGTTTGATGAACTGGCAGGCTTTGCCGCAGGCCGACGGGTCTGCCATGCGCGACACTCCGCAATCGGTGCAGAGCCCACGGGGGGCGGCGTCGTTGAACAGGGGCGTGGATGGCGCATTCATAAGGTCACCTTAGGCCCGGTGGTTTGGGTGTCTAGAGGGGCTTACCGTGACAGAAGGCAGCATAACCAATGCGGACGCCCAGTACTGTGATAAGTGTGCCATTGGATTGCGCGCAGAACCGGTCTTTGATGCGGCCCGACCACAAAGCGCCTTCGCATGGTCAAGGGTTCGGCGGTTTGCCAGCGTTGATCTCGCGCACGACACTTTTGGCGTCTCTTAGTCGTGATGCTTCATTTATCGATTTGCAGCCCAATTGATACAATCTATGAATGGATGATGACCTTTGATCAAATTAAGACCTTCCTCTGGGTGGCGCGACTGGGTGGGTTTCGCCGCGCGGCCGAGCGGCTTAACCTTTCGCAGCCTGCTGTCTCAACCCGTATTTCAAATCTTGAGCAAGAGCTGCGGGTGCCTTTGTTTGAGCGCGGACCGGGAGAGCTTGTTCTGACAAAACACGGCGCGCTTTTGTTGTCGTACGCCGAGCAGATGTTATTCGTGGAAGAAGAGATAAAGCAGCGCGTTGCAAACCCGTCTGAGGCCGAAGGCCTGTTCCGTGTCGGTGCCTCAGAGACAATAGCGCAGGCTTGGCTGCCTGATTTTCTAAAGGCCTTCAGCGAGCAGTACCCAAGGGTGAATGTCGATTTAACCGTCGATATTTCATTGAACCTGCGCACAGAGCTGCTGGAACGAAAGCTTGACCTTGCTCTTTTGATGGGCCCTGTCTCAGAATTCTCGGTCGAGAATGTTGTCTTGCCGTCATTCGACTTGCATTGGTATCGCTCGACAACAAATCCACAGACGGATTTGAGCAAGATTCCGGTCATCTCTTATTCGAGCAAGACCAGACCCTATAGGGAACTTATGTCGGAGTTGTCCCGGCGGATTGGACCGAAGCTTCGCATTTATGCTTCTGCATCGCTATCGGCGAGTTTGAAGATGATTGCGGCGGGAATCGCTGTTGGTCCTTATCCACGCGCCCTTGCCAATGATTTCCTAGAGGCGAGACAAATCGTCGAGTTTGATGCTGGGTTTCGTCCTGAGCCTCTCTCCTTCACCGCATCATATTTGTCGGAACCACGCAGCTTTCTTGTTGAAAACAGTGCGAAAATTGCCCGAGAAGTTGCCGAGGTTTGGGATAAGACCCACCCCAAGTGAATTCAAAATATTTATCACATTAGATACAAAATGATAATTTGATTGAAGGTGGGGCCTCGTGTGATGCTTTGATTGCGTTACTTGGGGTTTCTACATGACATCAGCGACAGTCTCACATTCTGACCTTGTTGCGGCCTCGGCTGCACAGGTCAGGGCGGCAATTCGGACCGGGTCTTATCGCGGCCACACCGCTGGGCTGGCTGTTGGAAAGCTGCAGTGTAATCTTGCGATATTGCCGGAACGCTATGCGCTGGATTTCCTGCGGTTTTGCCTGCGCAATCCCAAACCCTGCCCAATTGTCGGTGTGGGCGACAGCGGTGATCCGCGTTTGCCGACCCTTGGCTACGACATCGATATCCGGACGGATGTTCCCAAATACCGTGTCTTTCGCGATGGTGCGCTAAGCGAAGAGGTCACCGATATCACGGATGTTTGGGCTGACGATTTAGTGACTGTTGCGCTGGGGTGTTCGTTCACCTTTGAGAATGCGCTTTTGCAGAATGGTATTCCGGTCCGTCATATCGAGGCCGGCAAGAACGTCCCGATGTATCGGTCCAACATCGACCTCGTGCCGGCGGGCAGGTTTGGTGGCCAGACGGTTGTAACCATGCGCCCGATCCCTGAAGATCAGGTCGCCCAAGCCAAGGCAATCAGTGGTCGGTTTCCGCAGGCGCATGGCGCGCCGATTGCGGATGGTGATCCAGCGCAGATTGGTATCTCTGATCTGTCTCGTCCTGATTGGGGCGATGCTGTTGACATCAAACCGGGCGAGGTTCCCGTCTATTGGGCTTGTGGTGTCACGCCTCAAAACGTTCTTCTGGATGCGGGGCTGCCCATCTGCATCACCCATTCGCCCGGTCATATGCTGATCGCGGATGTGGCAGAAGACGCTGAAACAACAATCCTCAAAACAAACTGAAACGATCCAACAAGGAAGTAAAACCATGAAAAAGACCTTCTCAATCCTCATTGCAACCACGGCGCTTGCAACGCCTGTGATGGCTGAAAACCTTTCGGTTGTTGGTAGCTGGTCCAGCTTGCCGCTACACAATCAATATGAAGCTCCATTCTGGGGCGAGACACTACCAGCCGCGTCAGGTGGCGATATCACTGTTGAACTGACC
>ENA-OQVM01005036-OQVM01005036.1-marine-metagenome-genome-assembly--contig:-NODE-5036-length-12945-cov-14.819086_pt1 | contig 12945 bp, 8 predicted proteins | sample MGYA00237776_ERZ505498 | MGnify/ENA primary metagenome ERZ505498 (study PRJEB26159, sample SAMN06265151) | marine metagenome | isolation source: Helgoland LTER site | place: Germany:Helgoland, sampling... | reverse complement strand
AAATAGATGGAAAGACCTACACAATGAAAAGGGATGCCACAAAAAAACAAAAGATTGGCGTATTGGCGCAAGACATCGAAAAAGTATTTCCCGAATTAGTAGTAGAAAATAAAGGTGTTAAATCGGTTAACTATCAAGGACTTGTTCCAGTTCTTATTAATGCATTGAAAGAACAAGACGGAAAAATGAAAGAACAAGATGCAAAGATGAAAGAGCAAGAAAGTAAATATCTGGAACAAGAAAAAAGATTAGAAAGATTAGAAGCAATTATTTCTAATATGGATAAATAGCAACAACAAGGTTTACAAGATAATTTAAAACACAACCCTTACTATTTAGTAGGCTTTTTAGTTATTTAATTATTTATCAATTTAGCGAAGCGATCTCACGAACACCAATCAAGAAAATAAGAATGGGTGAGTAATTTAGCGAAGCGGTCTCACAAACACCTTTCAAGAAAATATTAAAACAAAAAATAATGAAAAAAATAGTTACACTTTTAGCCCTAGTACTAGTTACTTCAGGCATTTTTGCCCAAGGTAACTTAACTGTTAATTCTGGCGGTTCTCTTACTGTAAGCGAAACAAGTTCTCTAACTGCAGCTGGAAACCTAAGCAACACAGGGACTGTTACCCTAAACTCTACTGCAGATGATTTCTCCTCTATAATTGTAGAAGGAACAGCTACGGGAGATGTTATTTACAACAGATATGTAAATGCATATAGCGCTAGTGATGGCGGTGGCTGGGATGGTACAGGCGCTCCAGTTGCAATGTCTATTGCAGATTTTATTACAGATAATACGGGTGTTATCTACCAAGTTGGTGATACCTATGCCCTTGGACCTTTTAATAATTTCACCAACCAATATGAGTATTATACCACTACCACTGGGCCATCTGCAGGAGCCTACACTGCCGCAAAAGGATATACTATGGCAACTACAAATACAAATGGTGCTACTGTAAAATACACAGGAACCATTGCTACAACAGATCAAAGCATTGATGTTATAAATAACAACGCTGCAAATGGTGGTGTTGGTAGAAGATGGAATTTTGTTTCTAACCCATACCCATCATATATTAATGGTAATACTGCTGCAGGAGCTGCCAACTTTATGGATGTAAATAGTGCTGTTATTGACGGTAACTTTTTAGGGCTCTATGGTTGGAACGGTTCTGATTACGATATTTACAACAATACTGGTGCTTTTTCTATAGCGCCAGGACAGGGTTTTTTTATAGCAGCAGCTAGCACCTCTAATACAGCGCTAAATTTCACAGCAGCTATGCGAACTACTACCGGCAGTGGAGATTTTGTTTTAGGCCCTCAGCCTCTAATTTATAGATTAGAATTAAAACTATTTAATGGAGATACGCAAAAGGGAAGAACAAATTTCTACTTTAAAAATGGTCTTTCCTTAGATCTTGACCCAGGGTATGATGCAGGAGCCTATAACCAGTCAACAAAATTAAGCACAAGATTACCTCAGGGCAGTCAAGAATTTGCATTTGCTATAAACGCTATGGGTATAGATGCCTTGCAAAATGCTAGAGTACCTCTAGAGATAAAGCAAAATGCAGGACAGGCCTTTAGGGTAAGTATTGCAGATATGGAGTTGCCAGAAGATATCTATGTTTTTTTAGAGGATACCTTAAACGGCACTTTTACCTCTTTAAAAGACCAGGACTTTGAGCTAGTAGCGCAAAGTGATCTTAGCGGGGCAGAAAGGTTCTTTATTGTTTTTAAAGACAACAGTGTACTCTCTAGTGGGGATGCTTTAGGGATGAGCGCACTCAATGTATACAAGGTAAACAAAGACAACTTTGTTACTATAGCGGGCATAAGCCCAGATTTAGGGCAGATAGATGTTAGCCTATACAACATTCTTGGTATGACCGTACGAGAAAAAGCATTAAACCCAGCAACTACAACCCAGAGGGTATCTACAGATGGCCTAGCAAGCGGTTTATATGTTGTGCAGCTAAGGTCAGGAAATCAAGTATTCAATAAAAAAATAATTGTAGAGTAGTACTATCTGCAACTTCAAAAAAAATATAGTTATGTCACAAAATAAAGAACAACATTCTAAGGATATTTCTAGAAAAGATGCATTAAAAAAGATGGGGAGTTATGCAGCCTTTGCTGCCCTTGGTACTATGATTATGCTAAATCCTCAAAAGGCACAAGCAGTATCTGGACCTCCTGACCAGGGAGGTGGATTTTTTAACAGTGGTGGTTTTAGAAGTACAAGAAAAAATAGGAATAAAAAATAGCTTTATGGAAATCAATCTATTAACAAAAAAACCCGGAGCTAGGCTTCGGGTTTTTTTGTGCGCTTATTTTTAAGCAATTAAAATCTTTAGGTACTTCTTTTGATATGATACTGAGAAAATTGTGATATTTTTTCAAGAAATATAGCGTTAATTCAAGCTTAAGAAATTGTTATACCGCTCAATTCTAGTTATTTTCGCTACAAACCAAATAGATAACCCTATCTGATTATGAAAATAAAGCAAATCATTCAAGTTTTAATAGTATTATTTTGTGTCACTCTTACTGCACAAAAGAGTGATAACAAAAAACAACAAGCTACATCTAGTATATCTCTAGAGAAACTATTACAGCAAAAGAGTAATGCCATCACAATTACCCACCAACACACTAGTAGTGTCAGTGGTATTAAGCACATATACCTTAGACAAGCTATTAACGGTATTGGAGTGTATGGTACAGAGTCTAGTATTCATACAGATGCCTCTGGTAAAACAATTGTAACACACAACAATTTCAAAAACAAGCTTTCTAATACTATAACCTCCAACAGTCCTAGCCTTACTGCCTCTGGGGCGATATATGCTGTAGCAAATAGTATGGGGTATTCTATAAATGGTCTTGAAGAAATAGCCTATGAGGGTGGCCCGAGCAAAAAAACACTATTTAATGGTGGTAGTATTTCAGAAAATGAGATTCCTGCAAAGTTACTATACCACTACTCAAAGAAAACTGGAACAAGAATAACCTGGGAACTTTCCATTAAAGAAACAACAGGGTCAGATTGGTGGAATTTTTACGTAGATGCAGTATCCGGAGAAATTCTTTACAAAGAAAACTGGACCGTATCATGTAATATTTTGGGAGATCATAACACGCACAATCACTCAAATAACCCAAAATTAGAAAATAAAATAACAGCCCCATTACCTCAAAGTACAGCAGCAGCATCTGCAATGGTAGGAAATTACAATGTGTATGCAATGCCTGTTGAGTCTCCTAATTATGGAGCAAGAACATTGGTAGCAAACCCTGATAATGCAACTGCCTCTCCTTTTGGATGGCATGATACAGATGGATCTGCAGGGCCAGAATTTACAATTACAAGAGGAAACAACACCCATGCCTATGAAGATGGAGACAACCCCGGGTATAGCCCAAATGGAGGCGCCGGTTTATTGTTTGATTTTCCTATTAACGAAACCTACTCAAACGCAGATCAAAGCGAGGATGCAGTGATTACAAATTTATTTTACTGGAATAATATCATCCATGATGTGGTGTACCAATACGGTTTTGATGAAGCTTCTGGAAATTTTCAAGAAAATAACTACGGAAATGGGGGCGCAGGCAGTGACTATGTAAATGCAGAAGCCCAGGACGGTTCTGGAACATGTAATGCAAATATGGGAACTCCCGCAGATGGAGGAAACCCAACCATGCAAATGTATGTTTGCGGTTCTAGAGATGGTGATTTAGATAACGGTGTAATTATCCATGAATATGGCCACGGTATCTCAAACAGGTTAACAGGAGGAGCTGGCGCAGCTGGTTGTTTAGGTAATGAAGAGCAAATGGGTGAGGGTTGGAGTGATTACTACGCCCTTATGATGACTATAGAACCAGCAGATGCTGGCCCTGACGCAAGACCCATAGGGACATGGCTTACAGGCTCTGGACCTGATGGAGCAAGTATTAGAACCTATGACTACAGTACAGACTTTACAGTAAATCCTCATACCTATGATGATATCATGACAGAATCTATACCTCACGGGGTAGGATCTGTATGGGCTGCCATGCTTTGGGACATGACATGGAAGCTTATAGAAACTGAAGGTTTTGACCCAGACACATACAATGGTAGTGGAGGAAATAATACGGCACTGCTGCTTGTTACAGAAGCAATGAAACTGCAACCTTGTTCTCCAGGACTTGTAGATGGTCGTGATGCAATTATTGCTGCAGACCAAGCAATTTATGGAGGAGCACACCTGTGTGAAATATGGGAGGCTTTTGCTGCAAGAGGTTTAGGATTTAGTGCAGACCAAGGAAGCTCAAATAGTAGATCTGACGGAACAGAGGCTTTTGACCTCCCTCCTACTTTTTCTTTCTTTGATACTATCGAAGAAGTTTGTCTTGCAGATGGTGTGCAAACTGGCCTTGGTGGAGGCGCCCCAACTGGAGGTGTATACAGCGGTCTGGGAGTAACAGATGATGGTAACGGCACCACCTACACCTTTGACCCCTCAATAGCGGGAAGTGGCACTGTTACTATAGGATATGCAATTAACGATTTTTGCACTGGCCTGCCAGGAACCCTCTCAGATACTATTTTAGTAACAGATTTAGCGCCAGAGATTATTTGTAAAGGTGCTGGAGTATTAGTTTTAAATGGTATTGCTCAGGATACACCAGGACTAATTATTGAAGATTTAAACATTGTTAGTACAACAATTAATATTAGCCAAGATGTTGCTATTACAGATTTAAACTTACGTTTAGACATCTCACATACCTATGTTGAAGACATGATTATTACCCTAACTTCACCGGGAGGAACAGCTGCTTCGGTTGTTTATAATGGTGCTGCAAATGGCTGCTCTGGAGATAACCTAATAACTTTGCTTGATGATGCATCTATTAATGCATTAGTATGTAATATGGGCGGAAATGCGTTTCCAGAAGTAGATTACATGCCAAGTAACCCTCTTAGCATATTTAATGGAGAATTCACACAAGGAGATTGGACATTATCTATAGAAGATACTTTTAGTTCAGATCAAGGAGTTGTAAATTCTTGGGGGCTAGAATATACCTATGAGTTTGACTCTCAACCTTTAGATGTATTTCTAGATATTACTCAAAATGCAACTGTTAATGCACAAGATTTCTTAGAAAGTGTAGCACTGGCTTGTGGTGGATATAGTACGTTAGCTGGAACACCTTTAGATACAACAGTATCATTTACTATAACAGATGTTGGGCTTACAAATGTAGCATTACAAGTAACTAGTGACACTGGGCTTACTACTACTTGTACAGCAATTGCTAATGTCATTGAAAATACAACTGGAGGACAAGTAATTACCTGCCCAGATGACCTTACAGTTAACTGCGGAGAGGACACTTCACCCGCTAGCACTGGGACGGCAACCGCAATATCAAATTGCAGTACAGACTCTGTGGTTACTTTTAATGACACTGTAGAGGCAACTTGTGGTGCTACTCAAATAATCACAAGAACCTGGACAGCTCAAGATGCCTGCGAAAACCCAGTTGCAACATGTATCCAAATTATAACTGTAGTAGATCAAACACCTCCGGTGGCTATCTGTCCTGCAGATATTTCAGTAGATACAGATCTCAACCAGTGTAGCGCTGTAGTAGATTATGTTGTTGGAGGTACAGATTCTTGCGGCAGTGTTACTACAACACAAACAAGCGGCCTAGTCTCTGGAAGTATGTTTCCTATTGGAGATACCGTAAATACTTTTGAAATACAAGATGAGTGTGGTAATATTACTGAATGTTCTTTTGTGGTAACTGTTGTAAACAATAATACAGCACAGGCTATTTGTCAAGACATCACCATTGCATTAGACGCTATGGGTATGGCAAGTATTACACCTTCAGACATTAATGGCGGTACTGTAGTTCTTTGCGAAACACCAGATATCACTATAGATATAGACAGTTTTACATGTGATAACATAGGCCCAAATAATGTAACACTGAGTGTTGTTGACCCTGCAGGAAACATCACAAGTTGTGTGGCTGTTGTAACCGTGGAAGATACGATTGCTCCAGAGGTAATATGTCAAAACATTACAGTGGCTCTAAACTCCTCAGGTGTTGCAAATATTACTGCAGCTATGATTGATGGAGGAAGTACAGATAACTGCGCAGTAGAAACAGCAAGCATAGACACTACAAGTTTTGATTGTTCTAATGTTGGCCTGAATATAGTAACACTTACGGTTACAGATAGTAGCGGAAATACAAATTCTTGTACAGCAGAGGTGCTTGTAGAAGACACCTTAGCGCCCACAGCAATTTGCCAAAACATTACCGTAGAACTTGGCACGGATGGGACTGCAACTATTTCTAGTGCAGATATAGACAACGGGTCCTCAGACAATTGTGGTGAGGTAACCTATGAGGTAACTCCTACTACTTTTGATTGTTCTAACATTGGGTCAAACATAGTTAACTTACTTGTTTTTGATAGTAATGGTTTGGCCTCAGAGTGTTTTGCAACGGTTACTGTATTGGACACTGCTGCGCCAACTGCTATTTGCCAAGATATTACTATTTCTCTTGATATGGATTACACAGCAACCATAACTCCTGCAAATATAGATGGCGGAAGTTTCGATAACTGTACTTTAAGTAACACCTCAATAGACATAAACACCTTTGATTGCTCTAACTTGGGCCCAAATACAGTTACTTTAACAGTGACAGACCAAAATGGTAACCAATCTAGCTGTGAGGCGGTTGTTACTGTTATAGAAGGGCTCAACACCCCTATTGCGGTTTGTCAAAATATAACTGTCACACTTGATGAAGATGGAACAGCAACTATACTTGCAAGTGCGATTGATGCAGGTTCATTAGGGGCTCGATGTGTTGACGCTTTTAGCATAGACATAGATACCTTCTCATGTTCAGATATTGGAACCCTTGTAGAAGTAGAATTTACAGTTACTAATGCTGCTGGTGATATAGATAGCTGTATTGCGTATGTAAACGTAATAGACGGTTTTGCGCCAGAGATTACATGTCCAGAAGATCAAACAGTAACAAGTGATGGACCATATCCATTACCAGATTACTTTGCAACTGGGCAAGCAGTAGTTACTGATAACTGTTTAGATTTAATAACAGTGTTTAATCAAAACCCTGCTGCAGGAACGTTAATGCCCCAGGGAGTGCATATTATCACGTTATCTACCCAGGATATAAGCGGTTTTACTGCAGAGTGTGAATTTACCCTTACTGTTATCGATAATTTAGGGAGCCAAAACACAACTGCTTTACGCACAATTAAGGTGTATCCAAACCCTGCCAATGATGTTATAACTCTTAGTAACCCTCAAAATATAAATCTTAGGAGTGTATCTATTTATGACATGACTGGAAGGCTTATTATCACCAAAGATTTGCAAGATGCAAGCCAACAAAGTACTATTGATATTAGTGCATTGCAAAGCGGAAATTACCTGCTATTTATAAAAAGTACGTATGGGCAAATTACCAAACAGTTATTAAAAGAGTAAGGTTTATGACCTTGCCCTTTATATTTATCTTTCTTTAAAATTTTAAACCGTCAACAACCCAGTGTTGTTGACGGTTTTTTAATACTTTTAATAATTAAAACAAAATTCCGTTACTCACTGGCTTTGAATATTCTAGAAACCTACATTGTACCGCCCCTTAAGGCGCCCATAAGGCTTTCTGACCTTAGGGCAGGAACTTTCTCCTTGATAGTATCTAGAAAAGCGTTTACCAAACTCATAAAGGCAAATTTGGTACACGTAAACAACAAGAAAAGTACCACGGCAACACCTCTTTTGGGCGGGGAAATCATTACAGTTTTTAGAGATCAAACCCCATCAAACAAACCTAGTATTAAAATTGCTTTGGACGTTATCTATGAGGATGAGTATCTAGCAATTATAAACAAACCTCCAGGGGTTGAGGTGAGCGGTAACAAAAGATATACCATCGCTAATGCGCTAGACAAGGCCCTTAAAAAAAGCAATCAAGAAGATGCTTTGCTTCGTCCAGAGCCAATACACAGGCTAGATTACCCTACTAGCGGATGTCTACTCATAGGTAAAACATCTACATCTGTGATGAAGCTTAATAGAGCCTTCCAAGAAAAAAAAATAGACAAAGTATATTATGCCATTACCATAGGCAAACAAAAAGCTAGCGGGACCATTACAAGCCCTCTGGATGGGAAATCATGTATTTCACATTTTGAGGTTATAGACACTGTTGCCTCTATAAAGTATAAGGCGCTAAACTTAGTTAAGCTTATTCCAGCAACGGGAAGAAAACACCAACTAAGAAAACATTTAGCAGCTATCCAAAATCCTATTATGGGAGACAACCAATATGGTACAGATGGAAATAAAGGTATGGGCAATGGCTTATACCTGCACGCCTACTCTATAAAGTTTATACATCCTGCAACAGCGCTTACAATTTCAGAACATATTAAATTACCTAAAAAATTTACACGCATATTCAAACAAATAAGGCTCTAAAATTAAAGGCTATTTGTTTATTATAAATTGTATTTTTAAATCTTAAAATATAGATTTATGCTTCCATGGCACCAATACCTTTTAGGGCTTCTTTTTGTTATCGCTGGAGCCAATCACTTTAGGACTCCAAAAATATATGAGCGCATTATGCCTTTATATATTCCATCACCAAGTTTTATGGTGCTCTTATCTGGTATTACTGAAATGATTGCAGGGTTTCTTATATTAAATCCTCAAACACAAACTTTAGGCGTTTGGTGTATCATAGGCCAGCTGGTCATTTTTCTTGCAGTCCATATCCATATGCTACAAAACAAAGAAGCTTCTCTACAACTTCCCAAATGGTTTCTTATGCTAAGAATTCCGTTACAATTTGGTATGATGTACTGGGCATCTCAATATCTAGTGGCATGAATTTATTTGAAGAAAACCCTGGCCTAGAAAAAATCATCTTACCCATGAAAGATGCACAGGTAAGCTATTATCCAAATTTTTATACCCAGGCAGAGGCATTAGCACTTCAAGATAAAATACAACAGCAAACCCCTTGGCAAGAAGATGATATTAAACTCTTTGGCAAGGTTTTTAAACAGCCCAGACTCACTGCATTGTATGGAGATACCAACAAGCCCTACTCCTATTCAAACATTACAATGTTTCCAAACCAGTGGAGCCCAACACTATTAAAAATCAAACAAGACATTGAGGCTGTAAGCAATCAAAAATTTACATCTGTGCTGCTTAATTTATACCGTGACGGCAAAGACTCCAACGGGTGGCACAGTGATGATGAAAAAGAGTTGGGAACCCATCCTTTTATTGCCTCTTTATCTTTTGGAGCAAAAAGGATATTTCATTTCAGGCACAAACTAGATGCCAGCCTAAAGTTTAAAATAGAATTAGAACCTGGGAGTTTGCTACTTATGGGAGGGGCAACACAAGAATTTTGGAAACATCAAATTCCAAAAACAAAGCGAAAGATAGATCCAAGGGTAAACCTGACCTTTAGACGTATTAAAGACAAAACTGGTTAAATAGCAAGTAATACTAGCCGTAAATTTCGTTCAAGATACTGGCCAAACGCAGGCCTGCTTTTTGAAGTTGTTTTCTAGACACATTTACATATCTGTACATATACTTGTATCCTAGGTTGTCACCCTGTGTAGTATTTGCGTATACATCTTCACACAGTGTGCGGCTTTCATACATCCAATCTGTAACAGCGCCACTTTGTATGGTTTTAATTTCTTTTTTGCTAAGAGCATCTACATTACTGGTTAACTCTGTGTAGCTCATTTCATAGCCCTCTATAATTTTTGTATCCCAAACACTATGTAAGTTAGTTTGCTTGCCAAACCATTTTACTTTAAAGGAGTTTCCTCCTCTATCTTCTTTGAGCCCAACGTGAAGTGGCATATGTAAATCACCAATGAAATGCACCAACATTCTTAGGTAAAATTCCTTGTCTTTTTGGCTTGCGGTTGCATCTTTAAGAACATCTATACAGTTTTGAATCCCAACAATAATATCTCCCTTTTTGTTTTTAGGAGTATCCTCATACCTCGCGCCAAAAGGAAAACTTACATAATGCCATGGAGCGTATTTCCTGTAGGCGTCATCACTGCGTATCTCATCTGCATAGGTAGATACAAAAGCCAAAGACTCTCCCCCCAGTAGCGCCGAAATTTTCTTGGCTGCCTTTTTGGATAAATGCTTGGTAGCAATTTCTCCCATGGTGCGGTGTCCTGTTTTCCCCCAGTCTTCAGAGGCTGTAAGGGAGGAGCTAGAAAATAATACAATAAATACTACACTAAAAAGAGATCTCATAAAACGGATATTTTACACAAATATAAAAAACCCTTACCAAATTAATAGTAAGGGCTATAGGTAATTATTAAATACGTAGCTGCTAAATAAAAAGTGTTGGTTTACTATTCACGAATCATTGTTTTATTAACTACTCCTTTATTGGTGTTTATAGAGAGGTAGTATAAACCTGTGGTTAGATTTGAAATATAGATGTTTTCAAATTTATTGGTGTCAAAAACAAGTTGCCCAAGAGCATTGTAAATAGATACTGTAGTGATTTCAATCTGGTTAGGAAATGATATGTTAATGTAATCACTTGTTGGATTTGGATAAATTTGTATTTCTTGATTTAACCAATTTGTATTGGTTATTGACAAGTTAGGGTTTACTAGCTCCAAATTAGACCGAAGATTAAAAGGCAAAAATGGATCAGCACCACAAGATGCCACCTCAATAGATATATAATACTCATAAAAATTATCTACCACATTAGCAGAGGTATCATTATAGGTTGTATTGTTAAAAGAGAGAGAGGTTAGTAATTCATACCCTGTGCCATTGGTGTTTTTGAATATATTGTAGGTGGTAAAATCTAGACCTAGATAGGGTGTCCAAGATAAGTTTATAGAATTATCTGAAGCAATACCGCTTTGCAGTAAAATGGTTTTATGGAAAGACGATTCTGGATAGTTAGCTCCACATACATCTGTAGTTCTTATCTTATAACGATAAGCTTGAGAGGCGTTGTTAGACTCTATGTCTAAAAAAGATACCTCTGGAGGTGTAATAAAACCAATGGACTCATAGGCTCCAGATTGAGATTCTCGAAGCACTTCATAATATGCTACATTAAGACCGCTATTGGCAGGGTCATTGGTAATAAATATCCTGTTATTGGTAATCTGTGTTTGGTCGCTAGAAACATAACACAGATCTGCTACATCTACTTGCAAGGTAACAGTTACTGTTTGAGTATCTGTAGTCTCAATGCCACTTCCATCAACTAGGGTCCAAAGTACTTGGGTAGTACCTATTGGAAACTCGTTAGGGGCATCATTGCTAATTGTCTGTATACCACATCCACCAGTAATAGTAGGTGCTCCTAAGTCAACATTTTCAGCAACACAAGAACTAGGGTCTGGGTCAATATTTAAATTATTTGGAGCTGTGATAATTGGGTCATTAAATATCACGGTTACCGTTTGTGTATCTGTAGTCTCAATACCGCTTCCATCAATTAGTGTCCAAAGTACTTGGGTAGTACCTATTGGAAACTCATTAGGAGCATTATTACTTATTGTCTGTATTCCACATCCACCAGTAACAGTTGGTGTGCCTAAATCTATATTTGCGGCAACACATGAACTAGGGTCTGGGTCAATACTTATATTATTTGGGGTTGTGATAATTGGGTCATTAAATATCACGGTTACTGTTTGAGAGTACATAGACTCAACTCCGTTTTCGTCTAACAAGATCCAGATCACCTCTGTGATGCCAATAGGAAATTCGGCAGGAGCGTTATTTGTAATTTCAATAACACCACAACCCTCTGGGATTGGAGCTCCAAGATCAACATTACTTGCAAAACACTCGCTTGGATCTGGAGACACTTCAATGGGATCTAAGCCTACGAGACTCGGTGTTATATAAGTCCCACCTTCAAAAATCCATCCCTTTTCATTTATTAAGGCGTCGTGGTCGATAATATTACAATAAGTAAGCCCATCAGCTCCAAAAAATTTATTGAACAAAGGCTGGTTTCGCATACTTGCTAACAATAGATCGTAGTTTTCGGAAGACATAGTGGGAGTTTGTGTTAAAAAATAACTCAGATCAACGTCTGGATGAAATTCCCAATTACTAATATCCTGATCAAAATTGAATAAAAAACCTAATGCCTGGTACATATTTGTTACATTACTTACATCCCAAGATGAAATATCCTGATTGAAGTTGGATTCTGTGAAAATAGCATTCATATTTGTAACACTGCTCACATCCCAATCTCCTATTGGCTGGTTGAATGAGTTGGCCATTAAAAACATACCACCCATATCAGTAACATTGCTTACATCCCATGAACCGATATCGGAATTAAATATAGTAGCATCAATAAACATACCACTCATATTGTTAACACTACTCGTATCCCATGTCGATAAGTCAGCTTGAAATGGAGGTAAATCAAAAAACAAATAACTCATGTCGGTAATCCCACTAGTACAGGTTGTTGCGGCATTTTGCGGCGTAATTTCATCTTTAATTCTTTTTGTGTAAACCACGCCATCGCCAGGGTCACCTGATGCGCCAATAGGAGCATTAGGGCACATACAAGTAACCCCATTGGTGTTGAGGTAAAAGTCTTGTGCTAAAAGGGTAGTTATTGAAAAGGTAAATAAAATTAGAAAAAATAACTTTCTCATTGTGTTGGGTTTTAGCTCCTAAACAAAGGTAGCAATTTATTACACATCAAAAAAGCCTCACAAGGGACGCAAGGGGTAAAATGTTTTAAACAGAAAAATCAAAAGTTATGGACTAAAAAAAAGCTAAAACGCATTTTAATTTGTTTCAATAAAGT
>ENA-OQVM01005035-OQVM01005035.1-marine-metagenome-genome-assembly--contig:-NODE-5035-length-12948-cov-5.566312_pt1 | contig 12948 bp, 10 predicted proteins | sample MGYA00237776_ERZ505498 | MGnify/ENA primary metagenome ERZ505498 (study PRJEB26159, sample SAMN06265151) | marine metagenome | isolation source: Helgoland LTER site | place: Germany:Helgoland, sampling... | reverse complement strand
ACCGCTTTCAGGAGCCATCCTCGCACTGCCTGAACATATAGAGTCCGTGACCCGCCCTTTCATCTCTGCCTACTGGGCATGGTCGGGAAGCATCGAATCGATGAATCCGAGTTATCGCAATGCTATTGATACGGTAACAGAGACCTCATTCGAGTCCGTTAGCGTATGCCAATACCTCTTGATCATTCATGTTTGCGTAGGCATTACTGCGGCCTATATTGGCTTACGTCGCCATCGGTGGGATTAAACCGCTGCACATCGAGTATTTCACTGACCACCAAGCCACCCCACCTCCAGCTCCATCTCCATCTGCATCAATAATACCCATGGCAAGAAGATCATCATCCAACAGCAAGAAAAAAAGTCAGTTTGCTATCTATAGCTTAGCATTTGTGTTGATCATCATGGCGCTTTCCATTGGTAAATCGTTTCTTAATCAGCAAGCTCAACATTTTACTGATCTGAACGAGATGTCTCTTGCTGACCTCAAAGAAAGTGGCACCAGCCTCAGCGGTAATGAATATCGTATTAGCGGAGAAATTGCGGATAGAATGATACTAGCCAATAATCGAGGTCTTCTTGTCAGCATCAAGTCCGAAACAGCTAAGGGAGAAGCAGGCTTAATCCCCTTACATATTCCTCCTGGAGTTAATCAAATCAACCTAGAACGGGGACACAACTACACCTTTAAAGTAGAGGTCAACCGTGAAGGCTTACCCGTTGCCCAAGATATCAAGGCTGACTGAGAAATAGAATGTCACCTTTTATCCATCTGCCAAACCAACAAGCACTCAATCATCACACCCCTTTAAAAACTATGAGATTTCTAACAATCCTCATCACTCTCACTATTCCCATCAGTGCACAAGTCTATAGCCCAGGAGACGGAGACGCAAACAGAGACGGAGACGCAAACAGAGATGGCAACAACACAGCCAACGGCTCTAATAATAGCGCATCCACCACTGTTGAGAGCAAAAATACATCCGCCTCAGTTTATGGGAATGAGTTGCCCTTTGTTGACCCTACCCAAGAAACCATCACTATTATGGGACACACCTTCGGCCTAGGAGACAATAGGCTCGGAGGAATGTTTGAGTCATATTTGGCAGACTCACCCAACACATCAGAAGATGCACTCGAATACCGCGCCACCATCGATTCCATTCTAAAAGCTGTATCTCCTTATACCAAAAATGTTTCCGTTCCTCAAAAAATCAGGGACGGCTTTTCCCTTCTACCGAGAGCAGCCACCTACTCAGGAGATGGCCGCATTTGCGACTCCTTATCAAACGCCATCTATGCAGCGATGTTATCTAAGGGGACTGTCAAAAACTCAAAACAATACATTGCCGATTTAGAAAAAGAAAAAAAACGCATTATCGCTAAAGCTGATTGGATGAGGCGATCTGGCAGCACCGCTCTTTCTAGCAACACCAAATTAAGAATCGGTCTTCCGAAGAGACAAAATGGCGATGCAAAACTAGCCCCATTGCCATTGCACATGGAATCATACAAGATTCAGGAAATGCAAAGGCGCATTCTAGAAATCGAAACCCTCAAAAAAACGCATCAGGGAAAAAGTGAATTAAGCATGCTACAGGCAAGAATTGAGTATCAAGCCCTTCTGGCGCAGCTGTTTATCCAGCGACGTTTTGAACACGTCATCATCGGCACCCGTTTTTATAATCTCATTTTTCAAGATGGCAGCTCAAAAATGCACCTCAAGAAAGACTCCGATGTTAACAAGTTTTTCACCGAAGGGCTGGGGGTAGAGCCTACGGTAACAGGACTAGACTCCGCAGCTAATGAGGCCATGCGCAAGGCCAAGTCTCTTGTTAAAGGATTCCAGAATCACCTCGAATACAATGAGCTACACAGCGCATCCAAGCGGCTTACCGAGGCTTATGCCATTGGTGAATTTTTACCAGTGCTACAAACCGTGCCAGCACCAGAGCGCCGCATCGTTCTAGAATATGTCCGGAGTGGTAATGACTTAATCAAAGCCATGGACGTGCGTGATTATACCCAGGCTAAAATCATACTTGAAGCTCTCAAAAAAAGATCCTCTGATTTTGACTCAACCAAAGCAGAGGGGGCTATCGCGGCATTCACACGCGCCTCAAATGGGCATATTCGCTCTGCCCAACTTGCCCTACTCAATGGTGACCAAGAAAGCTTCCAAGAGGAGCTTAAAAAAGCCACTCAAGTCTGGCCGACCAATCCCAAACTCGATGAAATCGACAAACAACTCGATAGCCTGCTCGAGGATAGCGACATGGTCAAAACCTTGGTCGATGATTTTGACCGACTTCTCAGTGAGGATAACTTCAGGGAGATTTTTGATCGTCGCTTTGAATTTGTCCCTGTTGTTAAAGACGACACCAGCCGTAAAGATGCCATCGAACAAATTGTCAGGAACATCACCCGCATTGACGGCACCATCAGCTTAGCTGAAGTCTCTTCAAAAAACGGTAACAACTTTGCAGCATGGGAGGCACTTGCAGAGCTAAGAGATGAATTCCCCAAGGATCCAGAATTACTGCAAAGACTCGAAAAACTATCCTCCAAAGTTGCCGACTTCACCGTCGCCCTCAACCGAGCCAAAGAGTTTGAAGACAACGACCTCAATCCACAAACTGGTTCAGCACTGAGCTGGTATATGCAGGCAAAGTCGATCTACCCGAGTAGCGAGCACGCCCAAGAGGGTATCGATCGCCTGTCGAAACGCATCATGCCAGATGAACGAGAGCCGGCAGAAGCATCCTCCGGAAGCCCATTCGATGAGGACATGCCCGTCAAATGATGCTTGTAACACCAGCGTCCTTGTCCCTTGCCACCCCCTGCCGTCCCTTGTCGCATACTTAAGATATGCTCAGTATTTTTTTGAATTGTTTGGTTGCCATCCCATAGCCCTGAGGCATGTTCATTTTCGTTATGGCAAATGCAACCAACGTTCTCGCAAATGGAATCGAAATCACCGGCTCCATCAAATTCAGCAATGACATGGTCATTGACGGCAAAGTTGACGGTGAAATCACCTCAGATAAAGGCAAGGTCACCATTGGTGAAAATGCCTACGTTAAAGGTGACGTGAAAGCTGGCGAAGTGAAGCTCTTCGGCAGAGTCAAGGGCACCATCACATCAGAACGCTGCGAGCTCAAAACCAAATCCAAGCTCGACGGCGACATCAAAACCAAAATGCTCAGCATGGAGGAAGGCGCGGTTCTTTCTGGCCGCACTGACATCGGAAGCTAAACCAACAAGCTCCACACCCCATCAGCAAAGCCGACGTTCACGTCGGCTTTTTTGTTGGCTGTTACAGGCAAGCACCTCGGGACTGGTGCCTAGCCCACCAGCTTCGGCTAACCTCATAAAGTTATCTGCACGCGCATGCTTGCATTTGCATTTAAGCCAGCAGATTCATCATTTCTTCATCACTAAGCCCCGCCATCATCGGATTGAGTTCATCACTCATTTCACCCATCGCAGCTGCCATCACATTGCGTTTTTTATCCTGCAGCCGTAATATTTTTTCCTCCACGGTGCCACGTGAGATGAACTTATAAATTGTCGCGGGCTTGGTTTGTCCAATTCTGTGGATTCGGTCTGCAGCTTGTGCTTCCACTGCAGGGTTCCACCAAGGGTCAAACAGCACCACCGTATCTGCAGCGGTCAATGTCAGACCATATCCTCCCGCCTTCAGGCTGATCAGAAAAACAGAAGGCCCATCTGACTTTTGAAATCTGTCAACGACGGCGGTCCGGTCACGCGTGCCTCCATCAAGGTAACAGTAATCAACATCTCCTTCATCGAGCTCGTGGCGAATCAGTGACAGCATTGAGGTGAACTGGCTAAACACCAAAACGCGGTGACCACCACGCCGCGCTTCGCCCAGTAACTCGAGCAAGCGAGCAAGCTTGGCGGATACATCTGAGATGCTTTCGCCACTGATTTTGTCATCAATCAAACGTAAATCACAACAACTCTGGCGCAGTCTCAGCAATACGGTAAGCATCTGCATTCTAGCGCCCTCCTTGCCAACACTCTTGCGCACCTGATCCATCTTCTCAACACCATGGCGTAAGATCGCTTGATAGTGATCACGCTGCATTGGCGATGGGTCACACCAGACTATACTTTCTATCTTTGGCGGAAGGTCTTTGGCAACCTGAGATTTAACACGTCGCAGCATGAAAGGCTCTGTGCGCCAGCGCAGCCTTTGCAATGCCGCTCGATCTGGCAGCTCAGCTGCGCACGGGACCTCGTATCTTGTCCTGAAATCTTCCCTGCTACCTAGATAGCCGGGCATCAAAAATTGGAAAATCGACCACAAGTCACGCACACTGTTTTCCACCGGAGTTCCGGTAATGGCAACACACGCCGCATCAGGAGCTGACTGCTTTACTTTACGCGCCGCTTTAGCGGCCAAGGTATCAGGATTACGGATAGCGCTAGCCTCATCTAAGACAATGGCCGCCATTGGCAGCTTCATATAATGTGCCGCATCCCTATCGAGTAAGGCATAGCTTGTCACAATCAAATCCGCGGATGCCATCACCTCGTAATAATCCTTTCGCCGAGCGCCATGCATAATGAGCACATTAAAATCTGGGATGAACTTCTGCGCCTCATCACGCCAAGTGCCCAACAAAGTAGCAGGACACACGATTAACACCGGCAACTCATTGGCCTGCGGGATGTTTGTTTTCCAGAGTTTAAGAAAGGCCAGTGTCTGTAGCGTTTTACCAAGGCCCATATCGTCAGCTAAAAGCGCAGCGCCTCCATTAAGAGCGCACCGATACAACCAATCAACACCCTCCTGCTGATAGCCACGTAGCGTTTGAGCGAGCGTTGCTGGCAATTCGGGCACAAGCTCCTCATGCCTTTTTTGATCATTGCCATAATGCGCACGGAGACGTTCAAGGTAGGCAGATTGCTGCGTTGAAAAATAATACCGTCCATCTTCCTGACGCGGGTCTGTATCGAGTAAAAACCCTTTCATTACCTCGGCATCAAAATGAGAAATGACAGCTTTGCCACCCCCTGGCGTAGCCACCGTCCGACTCCCTGACTGCAGCATCTTGCGAACAGCACCTGCATCCAATACACGGCCACCTACCTGCCACGAAAGATCACAGGCCAACCAATCATTACCCGCTCCTTGCGGCTCAATGCAGGGTGTAATTCGTTCAACCCGCTGCTCAACATGCTGCAGCTTTTGATCGGTCAGCACCTGCCACTTTCGCCGTAATGCAGGCAGGACCCCAGTGAGGAAATCAATCACCTCGTCCTCGCCCCGTAATAGCATTGCCCCAGCTGCATCGAGCACCTGGAAGCCACTCTCCATAAGCCTAGAAATCGCCTGCTGTTCGCACTCGGGGTTACGGACGAACCACTTACCAGAATCATCAGAGGGTATCGGAAAGGAAACATCAGACCGCCTTGATGAGGCTAAAACTACTCTCTCCCCACCTGCATAAATAGCGCTCAAGCTAGCCTGCAAAGCGCGGGTTGAACCTGCTAATTTTAACTCGATGACAGGCATGCCTTCCTCAATGGTAAGCCCACCCAAATCTCCTGGCAGCTGAAACACCTCGGCTAAAACATCCAGCACTTTGACAAACCCTGTCAGCTCGATCTGTAGCCAGTCACCGGCCAATAAATCCTCTGGCTTGATGATCCCCGTCAGCATCGAGTTCCACGCCTTGAATCCCTCAGCCTCATTGGCCACCGTCAAGTGACTTTGGGCAGCATCCCATTCCGCGAGGGTATGACCAAGCGTGATCAGATCCAATCCCTCTCCATTGCCTTCATCCTCCTCAGAGTTTCTCAACTTCAGCCACATCGTCTCGCCCTCTAGCTCCAGATCGAGCGCGGGGCGCAGTCTGCCTGAATCAACCCTGATCAGAGAATCTCCACAGAAGACCCGAGGATGGCCACTGATCGCCTGATAAAATCCTGCGAGCTTCTCCTCGGGAAGCGAGATCATTGCTGCACCTGCAGACCCAACGTTCTCCATGAGCCATTGCGCCAATCGAGCATCAGCAACAACGACCGCAGCCTCTTTACAGCATTTCAGGTGCACCGCCCCCAGACCATCAGTCGGAAAACGGGGAGAAATCCTTATCTCCAAAGGCATCACCTCAGAAGCTAAGACAGCCCTCGCCTCGGCTTTACTGCTTGATGCTTTAGGCGCTTGGGCATCCTCCTCGCGCTTCTGAATGCCGGCCAGCACGACAGCAGCCGCATGCTCACACATTGCTCCCGTGGAGCGAGCCACCGCGCAGCTACATAGGTTTTTAACCCTGGTCGGGCTCAACACTTTGACAACGACGCGCATAGGTCGCTTGCCAGAACCTACTTGAGCTTGAAAGACATGCCCTTCATCCGTCTCTTTGCAGCTCAATGCAGTCACCTTACCCAGCCGCAGTAAGGCACGGGCATCTTTAAATACCCGCCCTCCGGCTGCTTGACCTACCCATGGCTCGGTAATAAACATGACTTACTGTCGGCAGACTGACGAAATGTCGCCACAGTGCAATGACGCGTTTACAGATCGTGAGTTTTTTATCTTTGGTCAGCAGCAGGAATAGTGCATGTTCAAACACCTATTTCTCGATCGAAATTATCGATCACCAAGAGCCAATTATCGAAACAGAATGAAAATCATCGCCATCGCGAACCAAAAAGGAGGTGTAGGCAAAACCACAACTGCCATCAACCTCTCTGCAGGTCTCGCTCAACGCCAGCAGCGTGTATTATTGATCGATCTTGACCCTCAGGCGAATGCTACCAGCGGTATCGGTCATGAGGCTGATGGTGACGACAGCATGTATCATCCACTGCTTGGATCCTGTGGTATGGAGGAGAAAATCGTCGCCTCACGCCTTGCCAACCTGTCTATCATCCCCTCTGGAATGGATCTTGCTGGCGTAGAAATTGAACTCGCGCGTATGGATGACCACCTCGTGCGATTACGTAGGCTCCTTACCGACTACAAAAAGCACGACCAATTTGACTTCTGCATCCTTGATACACCACCCTCACTCGGAGTATTGATGACTTCAGCATTAGCGGCAGCAGATGAAATCCTTATTCCTCTTCAGTGTGAGTGGTTCGGCTTGGAAGGGCTTGCCAAAATTGTCCAAGTGATCGAACAAATCCGAGAGGCCGGAGCCAACCCTCAACTCACCCTTGAGGGCATTATCATGACCATGTACGATGGTCGCACTAATCTCTCGCGCCAAGTGGTTGAAGAGGTTTCCACCTACTTTCCAGCACAACTTTACAACACCGTCATTCCTCGATCTATCCGTATTGGAGAGGCTCCCAGCCATGGCAAAACTATCTTTGAGCATGACCCTTCTGGCAATGCCAGCATCGCTTACGGCAATGCCGCCGATGAATTCCTAACTCGCCACAAGGTCTTTGCCCCTCCTGCTACCGCTCCTGCTAACGCTCATGCTGCCACAGTCCCTGCTGCTGATCACAACGCAACGCACAACGACAACGCAACGTTGTAAACCGCACCGTTTGGGCGCCCGCCACCGCTCATAGCACCCTCTGTCCCATTCCACCCGCCCTGTTTAAAACAGGTATTCTGTTCAAGAATTCATTCTGCTAAAAACAGCCTGCACTCGCTTCCTTTGCGTTCACCGACCTCCCCCCATTATGTCAAACACCCCCGCAGAAATCGGTAAGCGCGCCCAGCTTACCGTTCTGAAAAAAACCGCTCCAGGCTTCTTCCTCGATTCACTCGGCGAGCTAGGTAATATTCTTTTGCCTTACAATGAAGTCCAAGGACCATGTGAGGTCGGCGAAAGTGTCGATGTGTTTATCTACTGTGATTCAGAGGATCGGCCCATCGCCACCATGAAGCAACCCAAGGCCATGCCTGGGGAGTTCGCCTGCCTAGAATGCATCTCTGCCACCAGCATCGGCTCCTTTCTTGATTGGGGCCTCGTCAAAGACCTCTTCATTCCCTTTCGAGAACAAAACAGCCGTATAGATGTTGGTAAATCTTATGTTGTTTATGTCTACGTAGACCCTCAGAGTGACCGCATTGTCGCAAGCCGGCGCATCAACCGATTCTTGAGTAAAGAGGAACCAAATTACGCGCTGAATGAGCAAGTCGATCTCATGGTTTACGCTAAAACCGACCTTGGTTATAAAGCGATCATCAACGGCCAACACACAGGTGTGCTATTTGCCAACGAAGTCTTTCGCAAGCCCGCGCCCGGCGAGCGCTTGACGGGCTATATCGCCAAACTACGTGGCGATGGCAAAATAGATCTCACCCTTCACCGCCCTGGACAGTCCACCAAGGAGAAGATTGATGATCTCGAAGCCAGAATTGAGGAGCAGCTTGCGACCCGCAACGGCTTCTGGTCACTATGTGACTCCAGCCCTGCTGAAGACATATACCAGCAGCTGGGCGTCAGTAAAAAAGCCTTCAAAAAGGCAACTGGCGCACTCTTCAAGAAGCGCAAAATCACTATTGCCAAAGACGGGATCAGATCGATTTAGATAAGCCCTCTGCCAAACCACGGCGGTGCAGGCCAATCAGAGAGGCAACCACCAGTGCGCCTCCTAACCAGATGCCGTAACCTGGTGTCTCGCCCGAGACCATAAAAGATGACTCGATGACCGCGCATACTGGCACCAGGAATCGATAACCAGCCAGCAAGTTCACTGGAAACAGGCTCGTCAGGTAGTTCCACAAGCCAAAAGAAAAAGCTGAGACAAAGGCAAGATACAGGGTGAGGAGGATTACCTTGGGTGAAAATAAGACCTGCAACTCAGGCCATGCTGACACACCGCTAAGCATAAAAAGAATACCACCTATCAATAAGCCGTAACCCGTGGCAGACCTCGGCCCCATGGTCTTCAATATTGTTTGCAAGATGATCAAAGCAAAGGCGCCACTGAGCGTGCATAGGCAGAAAAGAATACCACCAAGCACGGCCTGGCCGCTTCCCGCACCTGGGCGATAAACGGCAAGTAACACCCCGGCTGCTCCCAGTAGGATAAAGCCCCACTGCTGACGACTTGGCCAAGGTGACTTCAACAATAATGGAGCTAACAGCAACCACCAAATACTGCCGGACCCGACTAGCAATCCACCCAATACAGCACTCGAAACAGCCAGCGCTGTATAGAATAAAGCATACTGTATGTACGTTTGAGCACAGGCAAATGCCAGCAACCTAACAAACGATGTCTTGCTTAGCTCCTCCAAAGGCTTTTTGGCAAGCATCAGCAGAGCAGCCCCACCAATCATAAATCTCACCCCAGCGAGGACAAACCGGTTCGCCATCGAAGGCTCTATCCCTGCACTGTGCCAGTCCGCGTAAATCGCTTTAATCGCTGGAAAAGCACTGCCCCAGAGAAGGGCACACGCCAGCACAGCAAAAGGCAGCATGCGAGATGAAATCTTCATCGTTCCAGACCAGAATATTTAAACCCCAGTTTTGGCAACATAGACTGTGCTCTCCGAGTTACGTCCAAGAATCGGATTTTCAAAAGGAACCACATGGGTTTCACAGCTGGCAAAAACCTCGGTCAGGATCTGCATAAATGAGTCCTCGGGAGGATCATCTGACCACAAGGCAAACACACCACCTGGATACAGCTGCTCCGTCATTTTTCTTAGCTCATCCACACGGTAAAAATCTGCATGCTGCTCATTGAGCAAGTGTTCTGGGGAGTGATCAATATCGAGTAAAATTGCATGATATTTTGAGTCTGGGGTGCCAGCATCAAAACCGATTCCCTTATGCTTCACCGCTCTCTGAAAAAAATCACCATGCTCAAAGCTACACCTTTCATCTTGCACCAAGCCCTGCCCCAAGGGAACCAGTCCCTTCTCATGCCACTCAATGACAGGCTTCAAGTAATCCACCACGATGAGTTTTTTTAATGCGCTGTGATCCAATGCCGTCTTGGCAGTGTAGCCCAGGCCTAAGCCGCCCACGACGACATCCAATCCCTGCTCTGGAAAACTCTTGGCCGCGGCTGCGAGTCCCAATTCAGATAGAGCTTCCTCCACCACGGTGAACAGACTCGACATCAAAAAGTCAGCCCCGAGCATGATCTCGTAAATCTCTAGATTGTCCAAGGTCTGCATCGTGCGCCGACGCAGAACAACCTCGCCGAGTGGTGTTTGCTGGTAATCCAGCTCTTCAAATTGTGGTCTCACAGGTGCGCTTTTAACCTGACAAAATAGGGATAAACAGAAAAACCTGAAAATAGAGCTAAACCAATGAAATCAGCTAATTGGCATGCAACCTGCTAAATAAATTCTAGATTTTTTGTTTTTCGGTACACTTCTTGCTTAGATTTTGTTGTCTTCGTAGCAAGCGGCCATTTATTGTGCTCAAAAATAAGGTTTTACTCCTTATTGATGAACAACTTAAACAATAATAAACCTTTTGCAACTGGGCATCTCCAATTATCCAGACAAACACTAAACAATGAACCCAACTCATTATATCCGAAAAATAATCACTTCCGCCTGCTTACTCTTTGCCTCAACGATGGCAATTTATGCAGAGGAAGCAGAAGCCGTCGCAGCAGCCACCGATGCTGGTGACACATCGTGGATCCTCACCGCAACCGCTCTTGTGCTGTTCATGACCATGCCTGGTCTCGCCCTCTTCTACGGCGGACTCGTGCGCTCCAAAAACGTACTATCCGTTATGGCACAGTGCTCTGGCATCGCCTTCATGGCTTCCATACTATGGGTCGTCTGCCTTTACAGCCTCTGCTTCAAGGGAGGTGATGGTGGCTGGATCGGCAACCTTGATGCCGCTTTTCTTAAGGGTGTTACCACCGAAACCACCTCAGGAACTTTACCCGAGACGCTCTTTATCATGTTCCAGATGACCTTCGCTATTATTACTCCGGCCCTTTACGTTGGCGCCGTTGTTGAGCGCATGAAGATGAGCGCTATTGTCGTCTTTTCCGCACTCTGGCTCGTGCTCGTCTACGCCCCCGTCTGCCACTGGGTATGGGGTGGTGGCTGGCTTGCCGAAATGGGCATTCAAGATCTTGCCGGAGGCATCGTCGTGCACGCAACAGCTGGCGTCACAGCACTGGTGATGGCAATCATGCTCGGACGCCGCAAAGGTTTTCCAGAGCATCCACATCCACCACACAACCCTGGCATGGTCTATATTGGTGCCTCAATGCTGTGGGTTGGCTGGTTTGGCTTTAATGCCGGCAGCCAGGTCAGTGCCGGACAAGGCGCTGGTATGTCCATGCTTGTCACTCACCTTTCCGCTGCCACCGCCGCCGGTGTCTGGGGCCTCATGGAGCGCACGCTCAATGGTAAGGCAAGTCTTGTTGGTATGGTCACAGGCTTGATTGCTGGACTTGCCACCATTACACCTGCTTCTGGTAATGTCGGCCCGATGGGTGCCATTGCTATCGGTGCTATTGCGGCCGTGTTCTGCTACTACGCAGTGAACCTGATCCGCAACAAATTCAAAATCGATGACTCCTTAGACGTCTTTGCCGTTCACGGTGTCGGCGGTATCCTAGGCACCATCCTACTTGCTGTCTTCGGACAAACTGCATTTGGCGGCCTCGGCAATTTAAAGCCCATGGGTGAGCAACTCGGAATACAGCTCACTGGACTTGGCGTCACGATTGTCTGGTCAGCCGTAGCAACAGTCATTATCATGCTCGTAACCAAAGCCACCATCGGTATCCGTGTAACAGAAGAAGAGGAAAACCGAGGAATGGATCTCACCGAACACGGTGAAGATGCCTACAGTGAACTGTAAATGTTCACCCACAGGTTGGCGACATCATCACCAACCATGACTTCAACCAGCAAGCCACTCACCATCCTTTACAGGGACGAGTGGCTTGTTGCTGTAGACAAACCCGCTGGCCATTTAGTCCATCCTGCCGATCAGCCAAAAGATGACGACCTAGTCACCATGAAAATCCTGCGGGATCAGATCGGTCATCCTGTCTACACCATTCACCGCATTGACCGCCCTACTACCGGGGTTCTTCTTTTTGGCATATGCCGCAACACCGCCAAAGCATTGCACCGTGCCCTGGCACGTCACGAGATAGCTAAAACCTACTGGGCTGTCTGCCATGGCGTGGCCCCTGCCGATCCATGGGAATGCTACGTGCCCAATCAAAAAGAGGAGCACTTACCAATACGAGATGCTCACACCAGCTTCCAGCGTCTAGCGGTATCAACCCCAGACGCAATGGTTAGGGAGGAGCCAGGCCAGATCTCGCTTGTTGAGGCTAGGCCACACACAGGGCGCTATCATCAGATCCGCAGACATCTACTGCATTATCAACTACCGATCATTGGCGATTTCCGCTACGCTGGAATTGACACTTCTTATCATCTTGGTGAACTTCTCGGCACCGGAACTCGCATGCTTTTAGAGTCCAAATCGATCACCTTTGATCATCCAATGACTGGTAAACAAGTGACTATATCCGCCCCTCCTGACCCAGCAATCATCAGCCTATTTCCTCAGTTTACTGTATTGTAACCGACTAGTTTCGCCTTACCTCTTCGCACCAGACGATCATGCCGCGCCCGCCATTGATATCACCTAATCGGCTTCTTGCATGGTACCAATCAGGCGCCATTACACGCAAGCAGTGGCTTGGCGGCATGCGGCTTCAGTTGCTAGAAGCTCTGAGAGAAATCTCCGAAGATGCTGCCAACCCCCAAATGGCACTTATGGAGAGATTGCGCTGCCGTAACGCGGCCCGTAAGCTTACACATAAGCACACTGAGGCTGAGCTGCGGGAGGTATTCATCAGCCTAAGCCAGCTCGATGATTTTCCACCTGCTAACTACCTCTGGAATGCCGATCAGTTAGACAACCCTCTGCACACCATACTTAGGGAAAAACGTGTTCCCGTGCTCAAATTCAAGGATGTTCAAATTCACCGCCTGAGTGC
>ENA-OQVM01005029-OQVM01005029.1-marine-metagenome-genome-assembly--contig:-NODE-5029-length-12960-cov-8.262982_pt1 | contig 12960 bp, 14 predicted proteins | sample MGYA00237776_ERZ505498 | MGnify/ENA primary metagenome ERZ505498 (study PRJEB26159, sample SAMN06265151) | marine metagenome | isolation source: Helgoland LTER site | place: Germany:Helgoland, sampling... | reverse complement strand
ATCAGCGCATAGGCAGAGCCTTTATCAAGCCCGTTAAGAATTTGAAGAATGAACTGGTCCATTTGGCGACCTCTGATCCGTTGTGGAAGTAAGCAGCAGGTACTTTGCATCATGCCATCGCCGCATTCGGCGTGGCATGACCAAAAAGGCGATCAGGCCATCCGAAAAGGATGGCCTGACAATGTTTGGCTTATGCGCCTGGGTTACATGAACCCAATGCACCACCTGCAAACTGCGGGTGATCAGCTGGGTAAGTAACTTGCGCAGCTGGTGTGACTTCAACGATCTCAAGAAGGTCGAACTCGTTTTCTGGGTTTTCTTTACCCTTCACGACCAGAACGTCTTTGAAGCACTGGTGGTCTTCGCCACGGTACAGTGTTGGGCCGTTGCCCAGACCGTCGAACTCGAAGTCTTCGAGAGCTTCGGCAACCGCACATGGGTTGAACGAACCGGCGCGTGTGACCGCATCAGCATAAAGCAGTGTTTGCACGTATGTTGTGTGCGCAGCCTGTGACGGCGGGAAGCCGTACTTTGTGCCGAACGAACGGACAAACGCCTGCGAGCCTGCATCCTGCAAGGACCAGTGCCAGTTTGTTGAACCGAAGATACCTTTAACGTTGGCACCAGCACCCTTCGCCATCAGGCGAGAGTACAGTGGAACAACGATTTCAAAGTTCTGACCGTTGGCTTGTGCTTCACGCAGACCAAACTGAACAGCGTTAGTCAGCGAGTTAACCATGTTTCCGCCGTAGTGGTTCAGAACCAGAACGTCAGCACCAGAGTTCAGAACAGGCGCGATGTAAGAAGAGAAGTCAGTCTGTGTCAGCGGTGTTTTCACAGCATTCACAGTTTCCCAACCCATAGCTTCAGTTGAAGACCGGACGGCTTCCTCTGTGGTGTAACCCCAGTTGTAGTCAGCTGTCAGGTGGTAAGCCTTACGCTCTGTGCCGTAGTTGGCAGCAAGCACCGGAGCCAACGCTGCACCAGACATGTAGGAGTTAAAGAAGTGACGGAAACCATTGGCCCGCTTGTCTTTACCCGTCGTGTCGTTGGAGTGCGTCAGACCAGCCATAAAGATGATGCCAGCTTCTTGGCAAAGAGCCTGAACCGCAACAGCAACGCCGGAGGAAGAACCACCAGTGATCATCACCGCGCCGTCTTTTTCGATCATCGAACGGGCAGATGCACGGGCTGCGTCAGATTTTGTCTGCGTGTCACCAGTTACATACTTTACTTCGCGACCCAGAATACCTGTGCCGTCCAGTGCCTGCGAAGAGAACGTTGGCATCATGCCGCCGTCACCGCCACCGTTCAGGTGCTCGACTGCCAGCTCATAAGCGCGCAATTCGTCTGCACCCTCGTCCGCGTAAGGGCCAGTCTGTGGGACGTTGAAGCCTAGCGTGACTTCGCTGTCGCCGGGCGCGTTTGTAAAGCCGGCATGCGCATCAGCGCGCAGGTACTGCGGCAGGGCGAGACCAGCACTGGCAACCATACCAGTTTTGAGAACGCCACGACGCGAGAAATTTGATTTGGACATTATTATCCTCCCTAAAGATTATCGTCGATTGGGTCAGATGACCCAGCAACAAGTGCTTTTTCAACACTGTGTCATCTTTGTGGCCCGAGGCGCATTCAGCAACAAACCATTGGAGTGGCTGGACTAATTTGTAAATTCATGCACAGTTGGGCTGTAAATTGTGTAAATCGGTTTTCTTGCAGGCGCAGAAAGCCACTGAAACTATTGAGGGATTTCATCTTGCCTACACAACGACAGGTTGGATCACGTATCAGGGAAAAGCGTTTGGATCGGGGGCTTCAGCAGGCATCTGTCGCCGAAACAGTAGGTATTTCGCCTTCTTATTTGAATCTAATCGAACACAACCGCCGCAGAATCGGTGGAAAATTGCTCTCAGATCTGGCGCGTGTTCTGAATGTTGACGCATCGCTTTTGGCTGATGGTGTCGATAATGAAATACTAGACCAGATGCGTGATGCGGCCGCGCTTGTTGGCGGCAAGGTTGAACTGGACCGCACCGAAGAACTGGCCGCGCGTTACCCCGGATGGGGAGCGTTGATCGCGGCGCAAGCGCGCAAGATCGGATCGCTCGAAGAAAAGAACCGCGTTCTGACGGATCGCATCGCCTACGATCCACAGCTCGCTGACTCGTTGCATGAGGTGATTTCGGCGGTCAGTGCAATACGCTCCTCGGCGTCTATCCTTGTCGGACCGGAAGACCTCGATCAGGATTGGCAGCGCCGCTTTCATGAGAACATCCACAACGACAGTTTGCGCTTAGCCAGCAGTAGTGAAGCGCTCGTGACTTATCTTGAAGCTCCCGAAGCCGTCCTTGAACAATCTGGGTCGCCCTTTGAACAGGTGGAAAACTTTCTGAACCAGCATGCATTCCATCTGAGTGCATTGGAAGAAGGTGCTGACCCAGCGATTGTTCTCAAAGAGGCAAAGCTTCATGGGCCAGCCGTCGAGATTTTGCACCAGGCCCTAATGACATATGCCGCAGATGTTGCGGATCTCCCGCTGGCACCTTTTGAGAAAGCTTGCCGAAAGCACAGCTATGATCCGGCAATCATCGCACGTCATTTCGATGTTCCTTTGGCCACAGTGATGCGCCGGATGGCACAGTTGCCTGCGCAGAAAGGTCATCCGCCGATTGGACTGGTTGTCTGCGATGCGACCGGCACAATAACATTCCTCAAGAAAGCGGCCGGAATCTCAATGCCGCGCCACGGCGGTTCATGTCCGTTGTGGCCTCTCTTTGGTGCATTTACGCGGCCTCATCAAGCTATCCGGATGGAAGTGCAAATGCCTGCACCCAATGCCACAAGGTTTCTTTGCTTTGCTTTGGCAGAACCTATGGGTCCGGTCATGTTTGACGCGCCGCCGACGATGCAAAGCATAATGCTGGTGATACCTGATATGGCAGAAGGCAAAACACCGCCCCAGCCTGTGGGCTTGTCATGTCGTATTTGCCCACGAACCGATTGTCGCAGCAGGCGCGAGCCTGCATTGGAGGGAATGAATGCAAAATCAGGGCTTTGACACCGCGAAGATTTGTCGCGATAGTCTTAGGTAGGGAGGCCCGTTCAGCTTAGGCGGGTATTTGGGAAGGGAGACGATGAGATGGGCAGACGCGTCCTTCTGATCGAAGATGAACCAAACATCATTGAGGCGATAAGTTTTATCCTTTCGCGTGATGGATGGACTGTGCACACCCACGAAGATGGCACGACAGCCATGGACAAGGTGCTTGGGATGCCGCCTGATATGATTATCCTAGATGTGATGTTGCCGGGCCGAAGTGGATTTGATATTTTGCGCGATTTGCGCCAAAGCGATGTGACCAAGACAACACCGGTGATGATGCTTACTGCACGCGGCCAAGACAAAGACCGTGAATTGGCGATGCGGCTTGGCGCAAACCTTTTCATGACAAAGCCATTTTCAAACACAGAAGTGCGCGACCACGTGCGCGACCTGATGGAGGCATGAGCCGCCAAACAACCAAGACGGTTTTCTTAGAGAAGGCAGGCTATCGCAAGCGCCGCTTGCGTGATGCGGCAAAGCTGGTGCCGTTCTTGGGAATTGTCTTGCTGGCCATCCCATTGGCCTGGTCAGGAGCCGCGCCACACGAAAGCATTGGCTCTTCTGGCCTGCTCTATGTTTTTGGCGTATGGCTGCTGCTGATCGTCCTTGCTGCCATGCTTTCCATTTGGGTGCGGTCTGACCCTGACATTGATGGGCAGGATCGAGACGCAAAATGATGTCATTCAACGCCCTTATCGTGGTGGCGCTGGGCTATGTTGTGTTCCTCTTCGGCATTGCATTTTTCGCTGAAAGGCGCGCGGCTAGAGGACATTCCAACTGGCTTTCTTCACCTTGGATCTACACCCTGTCACTCAGTATCTACTGTACGGCCTGGACATTTTACGGGGCGGTTGGATACGCCGCGCGATCAGGGTTGGAATTTGTCACCATCTATCTGGGCCCAACACTTGTCATGGTTGGCTGGTGGTGGGTTGTGCGCCGTTTGGTGCGAATTGGTCGGGCGCAACGGATCACATCGATCGCAGACTTGGTGTCCTCGCGGTTTGGCAAGTCGACCCAACTGGGGATGATCGTCACAGTGATTTCTGTGATTGCGGGTACGCCATATATCGCGTTGCAGCTGCAATCGGTCACGCTGTCTTTTGCAGTCTTTGCACAGATTGAAGGTGTCTCGTGGGATCAGCCCGACTTTAACGTGACGGCAATGTGGGTCGCGATAGGACTGGCGGTGTTTACCGTGATCTTCGGTACGCGGAATCTGGACGCCAACGAACGACACCACGGCGTTGTCATCGCCATCGCGGTCGAGGCCATAGTGAAGTTGTTCGCGCTTGTTGCTGTGGGCGTCTTTGTTGTGTGGGGGATCGCCGGGGGACCCGGCGAGATGCTAACCCGCATTGATAACTCTGACATTGAGTTATGGAACAATGACAGCGGCCGCTGGATCAGTCTGATCTTCTTGTCGGGTGCAGCATTTCTATGCCTGCCGCGCATGTTTCAGGTGCTGGTGGTCGAGAACGCGGACGAGCGCCACTTGCATGTGGCTAGTTGGGCTTTCCCACTTTACCTTTTTATGATGAGCCTCTTTGTGATGCCAATTGCGGTGATCGGGCTTGATCTGATGCCGCAGGGCAGCAACCCGGACCTCTTTGTCGTAACGGTACCGCTAAGTCAGGGGCAGGGCGGATTGGCTGTGCTGTCTTTCTTGGGCGGATTTTCATCCGCGACGTCCATGGTGATCGTTGCAACGATTGCTTTGGCTACGATGGTTTCAAATCACATTGTTGTGCCAGTTTGGCTCAGTTTTCAGGCGAACCAGCACGCTGTCATGTCGGGCGATGTCCGCAATGTGATTCTTCTTTCCCGGCGGTTGTCAGTGGCCGGCATCATGGTGCTGGGCTTTCTTTATTATCGTATATCCGGAGGCGGAACAGCGCTTGCCGCGATTGGACTGATTTCATTTACCGGCGCAGTACAAATCCTACCGGCGATGATCGCCGGCATGTTCTGGCGTGGCGCGACCGGTGTCGGGGCCGCTGCTGGGTTGTTGACTGGATTGGCTATCTGGATGTGGACCTTGTTCCTGCCCAGCTTTGGAGTTGATGCGGTCATCAGTCAGTTTGTGTTGGAAAACGGGCCCTTGGGTTTGTCATGGCTCAGACCTCAGGCGCTGTTTGGTGTGGCGGGACTTGATCCGCTCGTGCACGGGATCATGTGGTCAATGTTGTTAAACGCGACGATGCTGATCATCTGTTCATTGGTCACATTTCCCGCCCCGCTGGAACGGCTGCAAGGCGCGCAATTCGTCAATGTGTTTGAACACTCTTCTGCCGCACCTGCTTGGACGGGTGCCGCAACTGGCGCAGAGGATTTGTTAATCATGTCCCAGCGCATTCTGGGAAGTACCGAGGCGCAGGCGCTATTCGAACAAGAGGCTGTGCGCCAAGGCAAAGTTGGATACCTTCCCGAAGTCACACCTGATTTTATAGAAAGGCTTGAGCGAGAGTTGGCGGGGTCTGTCGGCGCGGCAACCGCGCATGCGATGATTGGTCAGTTGATCGGCGGCAGCAGCGTTTCAGTCGAAGACTTGATCGCTGTCGCGGATGAGGCCGCGCAAATCCTTGAGTATTCCAACCGACTAGAGGCGAAGTCCAAAGAGCAAGAGCAAACGGCGCGCGCACTGCGTGCGGCCAATGACAAACTGACGGCACTGTCCATTCAGAAGGATGCGTTTCTTAGTCAGATTAGCCACGAACTACGCACGCCAATGACGTCAATCCGGTCGTTCTCTGACATTTTGCGCGATGGCGAGATGGGCGAAGAAGGCCACGAACGTTATGCTGGGATCATCCATGACGAGGCCGTGCGCCTTACCCGCCTTTTGGATGACTTGCTGGATTTATCTGTTTTGGAGAACGGACAAGTTGTCCTGCACGAGCAGACTGGACAGCTGTCAGATCTTTTGGATCGCGCAATGCGCGCGGCTGGTCTGCATGATGGCGTACTAAAAGTCAGCCGTGAACGTGTGGACGAAGATATTACACTCACCGCCGATCTGGATCGTTTGGCACAGGTGTTTATCAACTTGATTTCGAATGCGCGCAAATACTGTGATGCTGCAGAGCCTCATTTGCGGATTTCTGTCGTCAAAGACAAACACGGCTACGCTGTTGATTTCGTCGATAACGGCAGTGGCATTGCCCCCGAGAACCAAGACTTGATTTTCGAGAAATTTTCTCGCGTGGCGGACGGGTCGAAAGCAGGTGGCGCCGGGCTTGGTTTGGCGATCTGCCGCGAGATCATGCATCGACTGGGCGGCGAGGTCGTATATCTGCAAGGTCAAGATGGCGCCGCCTTCAGGGTTCGGCTGCCAAAAGTCAAAAAGACTGCGGCGTTAGAACAAACGTAACCAGTTTTCCGTATCTGTCAGGGGCGAAAATCTGTGGCAGGGATATGACCGAAAGTTCACAAGCGACATTGCTGCGGCGGATGACCCGTCCGCGAGGACAAGAAGCCGCGGTGAACCCGCTAACGTCGTCGCGTGCCGTGCGCTTGGCAATGACTAAGGCGGCCAATGATACAATCGGTCTTGTGCTGACGGTATCGAGTGTCGGCGAAGAAACCACAGGCCTGGACGACATGCTGAGTGCTTTGGACGACGGTATGATGCTTGTCGGACTTGAACGTGATGACATGCTTGTCGGTATGATCGCAGTCGATGTAGAGTTACGCGCAGCCATTTTAGAAATGCAAACAGTTGGTGCGCTTCTTGGACGTAAGGCAGAACTACGGGCGCCAACCAGCACGGACAAGATGTTGTGTGAGCCCTTGTTTGGAACGCTTTTGTCATCCTTTCCACAGGCCGTGAATGGGACGCCCTTGGAAGGTTGGCTGGATCACATTTCTCATGGCGCACGGATCGCAAGCGCGCGCGCTGCTGGGCTTGTTCTTAAGGATTGCCATTATCGAATAGTGACAATGAGTGTCGATCTAGGCATCGCCGAACGCATCGGCGTTTTGCAGATTGCTTTGCCAATTGTTTCCGCGCCAACCATAGAGGAAGCGCCGCCACCTTTATTGGCGAGTTGGAGTAGTGCATTTCATGACGCGGTTTCAGACGCGTCTGCGCAACTGGATGCGCTTTTGCACCGTTTCCCAATCTCATTGGCAACTGCTCAGGGATTGCGAGTGGGGTCGGTGCTCAATCTGCCGGGGTGTACTGTGAATTCCGTGCGCTTATTGGCCGATGATGGAAAAACAGTAGCGCAGGCCAAACTGGGCCAGATTGGCGGTTTCCGGGCCGTTCGGATTGAGGACGCGCCGCCTCAGCAGTTGCATGACCTGACGCCGACTGCCGGTAACATCGCGTTGTCTCTGCCCGAACCTGATCCTTTGGATTTGAATGAGGTGCACGACATGGAGGTGCCAGCGGAGTTTGGGCAGAATGATGTCGGCATGGCTCTGGACGGATTAGCTGATGGGCTGTCCAATGACATGCCTGCGATGGCAGGTGATCTTGACCAAGGCTAGCCGCCAGAAAGCGCGTCGAGCTGGGGCCGCATCCCGCCTAATTCATAGCCAGCCGCAGATGTGGCCGCCAGAATGTCGTCTGCTGACATTTCATTCGCTTGCCCCAGCGCCCATACGATGGATGACCGCGTGCCTGACGCACAATAAGCGAGCGTTGGGCCACTGGAATTCTCGATGGCGTTTTTTTGCGCCACGATCATATCCATGTTCATCCCTTGATGGGTGACAGGGATGATGACAAACGCAAGGCCCGCCTCAGTTGCAGCGGCTTCAATGACGCTTGCATGATGACTGGGCGGATTTTCCATGTCCGGCCGGTTGCATATAATCGTTTTGAAGCCTGCCTCTGCGATCGCGGCAACGTCTGCCGGATCAATCTGGGGCGAAACTGCGTAGTTCGGGCTGAGGGTGCGAATATCCATAGGCTTTCCTAGACTGCAAGCGCACTGCGGTCCAGTCGCGCACGCACCGTAGGGGCCACTAGCATTCCTAACAACATGGCGCCTACAAAGATCATGCCACCCAAACCGCCAAAACCAAGTGACGCAATGGCGGGACCCGGGCATAAGCCAGCCAGCCCCCAGCCCATCCCGAATAGGGTGGACCCCATGACAAGGTTACGTCCCAGCTTGGGCTCCGGCGGCGCGGGAAAAGCATCTGCCAAAACAGGCTTGCGCCCGACGGTAAAGCGCCATGCAATGGCCATTGGAATGATCGCGCCACCCATTACAAAGGCTAGCGTGGGATCCCAGTCGCCGAAAATATCAAGCCAGCCTTGCACCTTTGTGGTGTCGGTCATGCCCGAAATGAGCAGGCCAAGCCCAAAGAGCGATCCAACAAGGAAAGAAACGACTGCACGCATTAGATCACTCCCAAAATGTGCTTGAACAAAACAACCGTGAGGCCCCCGGCACCGATGTAAAATGCCGTCGCGACAATCCCACGAAGTGACAGGCGGGATATGCCACAAACACCATGACCAGAGGTGCAGCCGTTCGCCATACGTGTCCCGACACCGACCAAAAGACCGGCGGCAATAATCACAAGCCAATTCCCTGAAAGATGCGTCTCAGATCCACCCACGGCTAGCGCCGCGATTGCAGGGACAATCAACAAGCCAGCGAGCAACGCTGCGCGTTCGATCCAATCATGACGCCCGCTGCCATCCACAAGGCCGCCGATGATCCCTGATGCGCCCATGATGCGCCCGTTCACCAATAAGAAAATGGCCGCAGCCGTTCCGATAAGCGCGCCTCCGGCGAGCCCCATGATCCAGTCTATAGGCATGGAATTGTCCTGTTTTTTGTTGTGTTTCTAAAGGGTGTTGATCGGGACTTTGAAATAGCTCTTTCCGTTGTCCTCGGGTTCAGGCAAATGCCCCGCGCGCATGTTCGTTTGCAGCGACGGCAAGATCAGGCGCGGCATGCCCAGCTTGGCATCACGCTCTTCGCGCATGGCGACAAATTCATCCATCGGACGGCCCTCGCCGATATGCACATTTAAGGCCTTTTGTTCACCGACGGTCGTTTCCCATGCAAACTCGTCGCGCCCTGGTGCCTTATAGTCATGACCTACAAAAATGCGGGTTTCATCAGGCAGGGCCAGAATTTTTTGGATGGATGCATAAAGATCTTCGGCCGATCCACCCGGGAAATCACAACGCGCAGTGCCAAAGTCCGGCATGAACAATGTGTCGCCAACGAATGCAGCATCGCCAATGACATACGTCAGACAGGCCGGTGTGTGGCCGGGGGTGTGCAGCACATCTGCGCGCATTTGACCAATATGGAAGCTGTCACCATCTTTGAAGAGCGCATCAAACTGCGATCCATCCCGCTGAAACTTGGTACCTTCGTTGAAGATTTTGCCAAAGGTGTCCTGAATCATCGTGATGTTGGCGCCAATGCCGATCTGACCGCCCAAATGTTCCTGAAGGTAGGGGGCTGCTGACAGGTGATCCGCATGCACATGGCTTTCAAGAATCCAAGCAACCACGAGGTCCTCTGATTTTACCCATGCGATGATGTCGTCAGCCGATTGTGTGTTTGTCCGCCCAGCCGCCTGATCATAATCCAGTACGCTATCAATGATCGCGCAGGTACGACCTTCTGGCTCTCGTACAACATAGGATACGGTATTTGTGGCGTCGTCGAAGAATGCTTTTACGTCGGGTGTCATATCGAATCTCCTTCTCGTGACAAGATAGTGGGTTTTTCATACATTTCAATATTGGAATATATTAAGAGTTGATCTGGAAATATGCTAAGAGATCAGCTAACTGTTTCTTATGGAAGATCATATTCAGATATTGGCTGATCCAATGGACGAAGCTGCGGCTGAGGCTGCTGACTTGCTGAAGTCATTGTCGAATGCGGGTCGTTTACGCATCTTATGTGCTTTGGTTCCCGGGGATATGACCGTCGGAGAGCTTGAAGCAGCATTGGGTGCTAGCCAATCTTACGTCTCTGGTCAGCTGCTGCGGTTACGACATGAGGGTCTTGTCGCCTGCGAACGTGATGGCCGCTGCATGCGCTACAGCCTGTCTGATCCGCGTATCAGACCGCTGCTTGAACGCATTTACGAACTGTTCTGCCCAGCCACATAACCTGCCAGCTCCGCGCGTGCGACTTGTCGCCGATGCACTGCATCCGGCCCATCCGCTAACCTTAGGGTGCGCAAATGCGTCCATTGTCGTGCTAGTGGCGTATCTTGCGAAACACCTGCAGCCCCAAACATCTGAATTGCCTTGTCTGTGATATCAAGAGCGATCTGCGGTGCGACAACTTTGATCTGGCTAATCCAAGGGGCCGCTGCACGCTTGTCGCCCTGATCCATCATCCAAGCGGCCTTAAGACAAAGCAGGCGGGCCTGTTCGATATCCATGCGGGCCTTGGCGATGATGTCGAAATTCTCACCCAACTGCGCCAAGGGTTTGCCGAAAGCCTGACGCGCGACGGCACGTTCGCATAGCAATTCCAGCGCTTTCTCTGCCTGTCCGATCGCGCGCATACAGTGGTGAATTCGGCCTGGCCCAAGCCGCCCTTGGGCAATTTCAAACCCGCGCCCCTCGCCCAGCAACAGGTTCTCGGCAGCGACCCGAACATTGTCATAATGGAAATGCATATGGCCGTGGGGCGCATCGTCATGTCCGTAAACTTCCATCGCGCGCAGTTTGTTGATGCCGAGGGTATCAGCAGGGACGACGATCATCGAGTGCTGATGATGTTTAGGTCCATCAAAGCTGGTGCGCACCATGACAATATGAACGGCGCAACGGGGATCACCCGCACCTGTCGCCCACCATTTCTGACCGTTCAGAACATAGTCATCACCATCCCGTTCGCAGCGCATCGCGATATTGGTCGCGTCCGAACTTGCGACATCCGGTTCGGTCATCAGATAGGCGGAACGGATTGTGCCCGCCATCAGCGGCTTGAGCCATTGCTCTTTCATTGCATCAGTGCCGTAGCGGGCAAAGACTTCCATGTTGCCGGTATCGGGGGCGTTGCAATTAAAGACTTCGGCGGCAAGGTGACATTTGCCCATTTCTTCAGCCAGATAGGCATATTCAACTGTGTTCAGTTGCGGGCCATCGCGGAAAGTATCCCAAAAGTTCCAGAGTTCGCGCGCTTTGGCTTTGGCCTTCAACCCCTCAAGTATTTCCGTCTGGCGTGGTGTGAAACTCCACCGATCACCAATAGAGACCTCTGACAGGAATTCCTCATCAAGTGGGGCGATCTCATCCGCGACCATCGCTTTGACTGCAGCCAGCACAGGCTTAAGCCGTTCGGTTTGTCCCAGATCCATTGCCGCGCCTCTCTGATGTTTCGCACCATCGTGCACCGTGACGTCAGGGTGTCAATCAAAGGGTTGCACAATATAGGGCAGGGGGCCCTAATGCGGGTATGAAAGAAGCTGCGCAAAACCTCGGGATCAGTTTGGCTGATCTGGACGCTTATCTAACCAAGGCCATTCCCGAATTTGAAGGGCTGGCAGAAGTCACGAAATTTGGCACAGGCCAATCTAATCCGACTTATCGGTTGAATGCCGCAAGTGGCAGCTATGTCTTACGCAGCAAACCGCCCGGGCGGCTTTTGCCATCGGCCCACGCCGTTGACCGTGAGTTCCGTGTAATGCACGCGCTTGCCGGAACCGATGTGCCGGTGCCGGAAATGCTGCACTTGGCAAATGCGGATGCCTCTCCCAGTAAACGCGCGTTTTTTGTGATGCGCTATTTGCCGGGGCGGATTTTCTGGGACCCTGCTTTGCCTGACTGCGAAGCCGAAGAGCGGCACGCGATCTATGATGCGATGAACGCGGCTTTGGCTACTTTGCACGAGGTGGATGTCGATGCCGTCGGTCTGAGCGACTATGGGAAGCCCGGCAACTACTTTGCCCGGCAGCTAGAACGTTGGAGCCAGCAATATATTGCTTCTGTTGAGACGCCGAGCGATGCCATGTCCGAGATTATGATCTGGCTTGGCAACAACATGCCCGCAGACGATGGGCAGGTGGCACTTGTGCATGGTGATTGGCGGCTAGATAACATGATTTTTCAGCCCCATGCGCCGCAGATTGCGGGCGTGCTGGATTGGGAGTTGTCGACGCTTGGGCATCCCGTGGCCGATCTGGCCTATCAATGCATGCAATGGCGGTTACCGAACCAAGGCGACATGCGTGGGTTGGCTGGGGTAGATCGCGGAGCACTGGGGTTGCCGACAGAGGCGCAATATGTTGCAGACTACGCCGCAAGGCGGGGGCTAGGGAAAATTGAAAACTGGCCGTTCTATTTGATTTTCGCATTTTTCAGGCTCGCAGCTATTCTTGCGGGGGTGGCTGCACGGGCTGCGGCAGGCAACGCGTCAAACCCGGAGATGGCACGCAAATACGGGGCAGCTGTTCCCGCACTGGCTGCGATGGCTACAGACGTCATGCACGAAGGGGCTTAGCCCAACATCACCCCGATGATGACCGCCATCAAGCCGATCATCGACACGAAAAGTGCGACCAAATTCACCGGCAGAATTTTAGAAATGCGCGCACGCAGTTCTTCATCGGGCAGGTTCGCCCGTTTCGCTTTCGCAACGGCCACCATGCTGTAAACGATCCCGCATAAACCCAACAGCGATAGGGCTGCACCAATCCAAACGATAACTTCCATGATCTCTCCGCCGTTTTGCCGGACCTATCGTGCAGGGGCGCACTTCGCAAGGGTTGCGGTCATGGGGGCCAAAGGCTAGTCAGAGCCGAGTTTTCAGGAGAGCAAAAATGGACGATTCCGTGACCGACACCGCCAGCACAGTTGCCGGACAAGAACTGCGTCAGTTTGTTGAACGCTACGAACGGCTTGAGGCCGAAAAGAAAGA
>ENA-OQVM01005024-OQVM01005024.1-marine-metagenome-genome-assembly--contig:-NODE-5024-length-12976-cov-9.593922_pt1 | contig 12976 bp, 6 predicted proteins | sample MGYA00237776_ERZ505498 | MGnify/ENA primary metagenome ERZ505498 (study PRJEB26159, sample SAMN06265151) | marine metagenome | isolation source: Helgoland LTER site | place: Germany:Helgoland, sampling... | reverse complement strand
CGGATACGTAGTCATCGCGCATCCGCAACCCATTGCCTTGAATGAAAACTGCTCCAAGTTCACATTGCTCGACCCCCAAACAAGACCAAAAGATCTTTTGCGGTTGCTACGACACTTCGGCGTAAACCGGGTGGAGCGCGCCACGCACCAAGGGTTTTTGTCTTTTGGGGATTGGTTCCTACGCAATGGCGAGTTATACGGGAAACTAAACGGGGGAGAAGTCCGCTTGCACTAAGGTGTCGGATACGGGAGGCACCGACAGCCTTGGGAATACGGGTCCCTGTCTGGTGGATCTTTGATACTCTCGGCGACAAGAGCGAAGTGAACCACTGGCCAGTCGGCTTCTGCCCCGGCGTCTTGGGACCGACCATGATCGCCAACAGTTGACCAGCTGCTTCTGCATTACGCGCAGGTCTCGGGACTGGCTTGCCATGTTTGCCGTATCTTTTAAAAAAGTATTAAATAAATAAAGAAATAACCATATAGAAAGTCTCAGGAAACTGATAGCAATGGTGGCAAGTTAAAGTGAGTGTCTCCCCAGCCAAGCGTGCACGTTAAGTGCGCCGCCATCTCGCCGCGAGCGACCTCAAGCCCAGGGAACTTTGTACTCAAGGCTTTTCCCAGAACAGCCACCCCAATTAGTAAAATGACAATTTAGGTATTATGTCTCGCTGATGGATATAAAACCGAAAAAACACTCACCAGGACTTTTAGCTGTTTAATTGAGTGCAAGTAACAAGAATGATGCGCCATGGAAAAGAAAATTAGATTTATTTTTTGCCTAATAGCCTTGTTCCTGGCTGGCAACGCTTTTGCGATCTCTGGTTCATATGACGTTGGTGGTGGGGCATCGGTTCCCTTGCCCAAAGGCGAATGGTCGTTACTACAAAAATCTGGAAGTACCGCATTTGGTGATAACGGAGAGGTGGTGGTCCTAGAAAATAGCGACCCTGCAGTCAGTACCAAGCTGCTTGTTATTCACCATACAAGAGGCGCTGAGCGCTGGCGCAGTGATGCGCAGTGCTTTAAGAAACCGGGCGGTGCGCATACAGAACTGTATGGCTCAAAGAAGAGCGCGCTGGTAGTGAAATGCTCAAGAACATGGGTTCACAATGGCTCATTTTCATCGTGGGTAAGCCGGCGAAATCATAAGTATTGGACTGAAGCAACCGAAGGCTTGCGTAAGGCGCGCATAAAGGGCTACTTTATCCAAACAGAAATAGAGCTTCGCAATTTCAATGGGCGCAACGTTAACGTCAATCTATTCACAGAGACGCCTAAGACTTTTAGGGGAAAACCGGTCAACTACTTCTATCCCTCGTGGAAGCAAGACGTTTCGGAATGGTATCTGAGCTGGGTTGAGGCATATACCGAGTCTTTGCAGGCCACCTTCCAATATAAAAAGAAGGCGGCTCCTCTGTTGGCCCTTGGGTTTGGCGCGCGTTCGGTAGCTGACGGACCCAAAAAACTGGACGTAGCGCCAGTAGTGACGGCCGACAGCGCACCAGGGAAGTCACTCAGTGAGCTATTGGCTGTTGCTACAGACGAGGGCGCCCGTCCAGCAGAAAGTATTTTCATTCCAATAACCGACAACGGCGTTTTGACTGCCAGCCAAGCAACTGAGGTGATTACTCAAGGGAAGTCACTCAGTGAGCTATTGGCTGTTGCTACAGACGAGGGCGCCCGGCCAGCAGAAAGTATTTTCATTCCAATAACCGACAAAGGCGTTTTGACTGCCAGCCAAACAACTGAGGTGACCACCTTATCTAAGGTGTCGCCAGAGCCTTTGGCGGCGGCTGGCCTACCGAGCAAGCAGGAGACGCAAGCCTTAGCCAAGCTAAATGAGGCGCGCATTGCGGCAGAAGCGCGAGCGAAGCAGCAAACTGCGGCCCAAGAGCTTTTGGAACAAGAGCGGCTCGCCGTTGAAGATCGCGCTAAGAAACAGTTGGTGGCGCAGCAACAATTAGAGGAAGACCGTCTTGCGCTGGCTAAACAAAAAGACTCGATTGCAGCAGATTTGGCGGCAATGCGGACGATGCTGGCTGAGCTAAAAAAGGCGAACGAAGAGGCCGCGAACGCTGAGCAGGTTGCGGCTGCGCCCACCGCGGTGGAGACGCCTGCCAAGCCAGTTGTGATGGCGCGCCGACGCGCGCTGGTGGTGGGTAATGAAACCTACAAAAACGTACCCGTGCTGGAGAATGCTGCGGAAGATGCGCGTGCAATGGCGGTTGCGCTGACCGGTTTGGGTTACGAGGTAGACACCCACATCGACTTGACTGAACGGGGCTTCAAACGTGCCTTGAGAGAATTCCGTGCTGACTTGAACGGTGGGGAAGAGGTGTTGTTCTTCTTCGCAGGACACGGCGTACAGCTGGGGAACTCCAACTTCCTTCTTCCCACTGACTTAGGCAGTGACTCCGCAGAGCAGGTCAAAGATGAGTCGATTGAGCTTCAAAAGGTGCTCAACGACTTGGCGGATCAGAAGACCAAGTTCGCGCTAGCGGTCATTGATGCCTGCCGTGACAACCCGTTCAAGCAAAACGGTCGTGCTATCGGAGGCCGGGGTCTTGCACCTACCACTGCGGCAACCGGGCAAATGGTCATGTTTTCTGCGGGTGCAGGTCAGCAAGCGCTGGACAAGTTAAGCGATCAGGATAAAGGGAAGAACGGTCTATTTACCCGTGTCTTTTTAGAGGAAATGAAGCGCCCCGGCGTTTCCGTAGACCGTGTTTTGCGCAACGTCCGCCAGCGTGTCGTCGACCTCGCGCGCAGTGTCGGCCATGAGCAGGTTCCTGCGCTCTATGACCAAGCGGTTGGCGAGTTTTACTTTAAGCCTAAGTAACCCGTGTTCAGGTCATACCGCAGCCGTTGGTCGTGTCGAAAAATCTTACATACTTGCTAGCGCGCTTACCTAGCGGCGTTGTCAGGATCGGTGTATTCCTGTTGCTCGCAGGTCTGTTCACAGTGAATGTCTTTGATGCAACGATTGGCAGTCGCCTCGTTGGGTCTAGTTACGACACGTTGATCAAGCAGCGGTTTATCGCACCGCCCATCGATCCCGATATTGTCATATTGGATATTGATGAGCCCTCGTTGTCCAAAATGGCCCCCACCTTTGGTCGATGGCCTTGGCCAAGAGATACGCTAGCGTCCGTGCTGGATTACCTCGAGGCGAATGGTGCGCAGGCGGTGGTGTTCGATATATTGTTTGCCGACAACGACGTGTTGAGCCCTGTAGCCGATAAGGCTTTCTCGGAGTCGGTTGCCAGAAGCACCACATCGTTTTTCCCTGTACTCCGATTAGCAAGCGAGTTGGATGTCAGTAGTGCTGTTCGCGCAAATATGCTGCCTGGTTTCGCGGTGAACGTGGCCGCGGGGGCACAAGCCCCGACTATCGCGGTGATACCGCCAGTGTTTAGCTCGATTGTGGCGACCCAACGCCTCGGTTTCCATAATATCTATCCAGACGATGATGGCGTGAACCGGCACTACCGGTTATGGGATGACGTGTCGGATAGCTGGCGATTGCTGTCATTGCCCGCACGATTGGCGGAGGCCTTTAACTGGCCGCTACCCGCAGAGGCGGACCAGTTGTTGCAATTGCCACTCACGGAAAGCGCCTACCCAACGGTCTCTTTTGTAGAAGTCTGGCAAGCCAGCCAGTCACGCGAAAAGGCGCTCTTAGGAGAGAAGCTTCGCGGGAAGATTGTTGTCATTGGATCAAGTGCCCCTAGCTTGTTTGATGTCAAGGTAACGCCCTTGTCGCCGCTACAACCCGGCGTACACGTACTGGCTAATGCGATTGACAACGTCAAAAACCAACGTTTCTTGCTCACCTTGGACAGGGAGCCACATTGGATTCTTGGTATGTTGTTGCTGGTAGGCATGTTCTACGCCAGCATGCGCTTGCCAATGACCGTTATGCGTTGGGGCATTCTTGTTGCGCCCACCGCGCTCATCGGTATCAGTTACCTGAGCTTAAACGTAGGCAGTGTGTTTATCGATCTCACGGGCGCGGCATCACGCGCGTTTGTGTTCTTCTCACTCATGACGTTTTACGGGATCTTGAGGGTACAGTACTTTGGTACGGTTCGTGAGTCATCTCGGCCTTTCTCGGTCTGTACAACGGTTGTGCTGGTTAGCGCCCCTAAGCCGATCAACCTGAACGCGCTTATCGATAAGATGTGTGTCTTCTCAAGACACTTCACCGTATTGCAAGCCAGTTGGGCCGCTGGCACCGGGGCAGCATCTGGTGGCCCCGTTTGCTTATTTTTGTTTGATAATTTTGAGTACGACGAAGCACGTGTAATAGCGGCCTTGCAATTAGATAGTGCAACGGCATCGATCGCGGGTGTGAGTCACCGCCGACTGGATGCAGGCGCGTTTGAATTTCTTCGACAGAACTTGGGGCAATCCGCATGGGCTGCATTTGGCGAAACTTTGGTGATGAAAGACAGGACAGAAAATGAAAAATGACCGTAATGGCATAGGCATATTTTTTCGATTGCTCGCAGGCCTGACTGTTGGCCTAGGTATCTTCAGCGGCACCCTTTATGCTGCTGAAAACGCTCGTGCGGTGATCGGAAGCGAATCGATTATTGAAGCCTTGACGCCAAAGCCACAACCAAAAACCCGCAGCCTGCGTAATTTGCGCGTCGAGCCCGTACCGCCCCCCTCTGTGTCGCTCACCATTGCTTTTGAGTTCGACTCTGCCGCATTGTCAACCGAGAGTACATCGCAGTTGACTGAGCTGTCCGCCGCTTTGTCTTCGGATGATTTACGCACGTTACGCTTTCTAATTGAAGGGCATACCGATGCCAAGGGGCGGCCTAGCTATAACCTCACGCTCTCGCAACGACGCGCAGCCGCAGTGAAAGATTTCTTGGTGTCTCAAGGCGTTGACCAAACCCAGCTTGCAGCGGAGGGTAGGGGCGCCTCTGACCTAGCCAACCCTGCGGAACCACTGTCGGCCGTGAATAGACGCGTAAAAATTGTGACCATGGTCGTCCGCTAGTCGCTACCCACTACCCACTACCCGTTATTTTGAAATTGTAAAAACACATGCCCACCACCTCTGGTCTTTCGTCGCATCACATCGTGTTGCGCGCACTTGCGGCCCTCATGATGGGGCTACTGCTGATGGGCTATGCCCATGCCGCTTCAATTGCTAGGCCAACTGACTTACGCGAAGACCGCTACCTTGATGCCGCCGTGGTTGCGCGCTTGAAGGCGGGCGCTCAAGTCGACATTCTGGCCTTTGAAGGCGGGTGGGTGAAAGTACGTACCAAGCAAAACAATGGCTGGGTACGCGCAATGTTCTTGAAAGGCGATGGCGCCCGTAAGGCGCAGGTTGCGGCCTTGGAGTCGGGGAGGTCGAATAAATTGCAGGCGGTGTCGACCACGGGTATTCGTTCAATTGCGCGGGCATCGCGTCACGCCCTCATTATTGGCGTTGGTGAGTACAGTCGACCGGGCATCAGTTCTCTGAAGGGCGTTAAACACGATATAAAGAGCGCCGCGCAGATAGCGCGAACGATGGGCGTAGCACCCGAGAACATCACGTATCTACGTGACACCGATGCGACGGCGCAGAACATTCGCTTGGCGTTCCGCAGTATGGAAAAACGCATGCGCCAAGGAGATCGGGCATTCGTTTACTACTCGGGTCACGGCACACGTTGGATCGATACAAGCTTTGACTCAAACGCCTGCACGGAAGGCTTGTTGGCCACAGATGGCCAGGCCTTAACCAACCGCGAGATCAGCCGGTTACTGATGCCGATTTCTCGTAAGGCCGAGAAGTTGATGGTTTTTTATGATGCCTGCCATTCAGGCGGTCTCGCCAATCAGCCGTTGCGCACGCGCTCCTTAACCACGAGCGGGGGACAGTTGACGCCCAAATTTTCTGGCGAGGTAAGCCCTGAGCGCTGCGCCACACCCTCCAACATGAAAACCAGAAGTCTCAGTGGTGAGCTGGGGCGAATGGGCGCTGTCCCCAGCAATACCGTGTTTATCGCCGCAAGCCGGCCAGACGAGGTCTCGTTTGATGACCCTCGCTCGGGGGGATTAGCAACCGTCGCATGGCGTGACTGTTTACTGGGAAAAGCCGCAGATCTTGATGGTAGTGGCGCCATTACGGTAGATGAAACCACGCAGTGCGCACAGATCGGCTTGGACGAACGCTTGCAGGGTCAACCAGACATCCTCGGGCAAAAAATGACCATTGGGGGTAATCGGCAGTTTGTTATCGGGGCCCCTGGCACCTCAGTCAGCGAAGCGCAGTTAGCGGAGCAGCGCTTGGCAGCAGTGAGAGCGCAAGAAGAACAGGAGCTAGAGAAACAGCTAGAGAAACAGCTAGAGAAGCAGCGAGAGAAAGAAAAAGAGCGGCAGCGTGTGGCGGCACAGCAAGCAGTCGAGTTGGCTAGAGCTGAAGCGCTGGCGCAAGAAAAGGAGCGTGAGCGTGTCGCCGCTGAGCAGGCTGCAGCGCAGGCCTTAGCGGCTGCGGAGGCGCAAGCGCAGGCCGAGAAAGACCGGCTGGTTGCACAGGCGCTAGCGCAAGCGCAAGAGCGCCAACGTGTGGCCGCACAGCAGGCATTGGAGCTGGCAAAAGCCAAAGAGGAAGCTAAAGAGAAAGCAGAGCAAGAGCGGCTAGAGGCCGCCATGCAAGCGCAGGCCGAAGCGCGCGCACGTTTAGAGGCTGAGCAGGCTGCCGCAGCAGCGAAGGCGAAAGCAGAGGCGGAGCGCGCACGACTGGCAGCCGAAGCGCTGGCACAAGAAAAAGAGCGTGAGCGTGTGGCCGCCGAGCGTGTTGCAGCGCAGGCTGAGAAACAGCGTCTGGTTGCGCAGGCATTAGCGAAAGAACAACAAGCGCAGCAACAAGCACAGCAACAAGAACAAGAGAGGCTAGAGGCTGCGTTGCAGGCAACGACACAAGGCACTGCCGCCCCACCACCTACTAACAGCAACGTAACAACGCTCGCGTCGGTAGACGACGGCGCCATCTCCATGCAGCCCGCTCTCCCGTTGCCTGCCACAACGCAGGCTAAGCCAGCGACGCTGTTAGTTGAAATGTTTCAGCAGCGTGATGCCACGCGCGTGTTGTCGGTAGAAGCGAATCAAAAAATTCTGAAGATAGACAAGGACCCGTTGGAGCTAACAATTAAGTCTCCCACGGACGGTTACCTATACGTTGCGTTGGCTGGCTCAGACCAAGAGAGCCTGTACTTGCTGTTTCCAAACCAGATCGACGCCAATAACCAGATAAAGGCAAACGTTCCAGTTAAGCTTCCGCGACGCTCTTGGAGAATAGTCGCCGGCGGGCCTGAGGGGACAGACACCGTGCTGGTCATCGTCACGGACTCACCACGTGACCTCAGCCAATTGGATGGAGAAGACGCTGGCCCCTTCGTCATGCCGCTACAGACGCGTGAGGGGCGCTCTCAGTTGCAAGCACTCATCGGTGCGTCCGGCAATGCGGATCAGCAAGTCTGTCAAACAGGCGGCAAAACGCGCAACCTAAAGGTGCAGATCGTTTGCTCGGATGCCTATGCCGCAAAACTGATTGAGTTCGAGGAGCGCTAGGCGCGTTGGTGGCTTAGGGGGCAATAAAGACCACTTGTCCAATCACGAGTTCTTGCTTGGCGTTTCGCTCTAGACGAATAATGGCATTGCGCCCCTTGATGGCGTCAAAGCCGAACGCTTTGCTCATCTCTTTAACCGCCGTCGTGCCAGACCATAGACTGCCAATTAGCCCAAACAGCGCGAACGGGTTTTTAGGCGCAAGTTCGTTGGCTGGGCTTTCTATTTCGACCGTGCCGCCAGTCTCACGCATTTTTGCAACCCACTTCTGCAATCGTTCGGGGGTTTTGTTGGGGCTTGGTCTCGCAATGAAATTGACCGTCACCTCTTTGCTACCCGCATCCAGTGCGCGCTTTAAATCGGTGTCGAACCCGTCAAGGTCAATAAATTGAAGGGTGGTGGGTACCGGCCCAGTTTCTCCAGCTGGCTTGTTCGGATTGGTTTGACAACCCGTTATGAGAAATAGCAGCGCCAATGTGGCAAGACATTTATTCACCGAGACCTCCGATTTTTATTCTGGGATGTGTTTTTTGATATTTTCACACAGGAAACACCGCAATTCCGTGCATGCGTAGTTTTGACCTCCGCGCTCCCCACTCGCATGGGTGGCGTCAGTCCCGAGGACGTTGAACGCGCCTCAATTTGAGCTTGTCTACCGCGCCGTGAGAAGCCCACGATTTCTCCCATTGCCCTGCGGAAGTGGAAGGAAGCCGGAGGTTACGATACTATTGATAGTGGCTTCTAATATGCAAAACAGGCCTTTCTCGGACACAGAGCTATCGGCAAGGGACGGCCTCTTTAGCGCCATTGCTTCACCGCTTGGCGGCTTCTCGCAGTTACCTGACCGGTGCGAGCGTCGGTGCTGGGAGTAATCTAGCCTGCTTGAGGCGGTTGAAACTCATGTCGTAGGAATCTAAATGTAGTTTTGTCAAATGTCATTTCACAACGAACCATCTTCAGTTTTAGGCTCATCTTCGCTGGCGTACACCACCAGTAACAACGAGGCTGTGCTGTCTAAAAACGGAGCTTACTTACTGCAAGTGGTTTCAGATGGTTTAAAGATCCACAACTTAGAAAATGGAAGTGAAGTATCTGTCGCCCTAAGCGGAGTGCGCCCGGGCGGTAATCTCGCTCCTGTAGCCATATCCAATGACGGAAGCATTGTGTTCGTTCGCACTTGGAATGGCTTACTTGTGGATTCAGGCAGTGGTGGGCTATTCAAAGTTTCTTTGGATGGTAGTCATCAGCGACTCGATGTTGATCAATCGGGTAACACATTTAGTTATCAAGGTTGGTCAATTGAGGGAAGCGATGTTGATATAACGCCGGATGGGTCGAAGATAGTATTTGCTATCAGAGATACCCTTGACCACAAAACTTGGACTGCGCAGCAAACAAACGTCTACGTCAAGGACCTCTCGACTGGATCTTTGATCCAAGTAGACCTTCCAAGTACAAATGGGGTAAGTGTTTCTTCCTCTAACCCCAGAATCTCCAGTGATGGTCAGAGGGTTCTCTTTGAAACGAACCTTAACTTAGATGGGCAATTTTTTGGAACAAATAGTTCACCCTCTATAAGTCCACAGACCAGCGTTTATGCTGTCTCAGTAACCTCTGGCGGAGTTTACGAAAAGGTAAATAAAGACGGTGCTAACCAAATCTCAAGTGCGTATGGCTGGCACGCTGAGATGTCTGCCGATGGATCTGCCGTGGTTTTCCAGACAAGTGAGCAACTGTCAGCGGATGATATCAATTCCGTGTCGGACGTTTACTTTAAGAATTTAACAAATGGGCAAATCAGATTAGTCTCTGACGGAAGCTCGAAAGGAGGCATATATCCTTGGATTAGCCCGGATGGAGCATTCGTTGCTTACAAACCGTATTCGTACCAAGTAGAAAATCAAGGTTTAATTTGGAGTGTCGTATCTTCAAAGACACAAGTTATTCCCGGAACGACAGAATTATCGATAGGGAGCTTCCCTAATGATTCTATCTATGCACTTTCTGATAACAGAGTTCTTCTTTGGAGTTGGAATCAGTATTTGGCTGATGAAGTTGATCCAAATGCCAATTACTACCTATATAACTACAAAATACCCAGCGCTACTGTGGTGAATGACACCTCCAAGTCAGTTGCTACCTACTCGCTATCAAATAACAGTTATTCAGTGAACGAAGGCAGCACTGCTTCTTTCACACTCACCACCAAGAACCTAGCGTCTGGCACTGCGGTTGCTTACACGATCAGTGGTGTTAAAGCTGCAGACGTTATTGGTGGAAAGCTGTATGGAACAGCTGTTGTTAATGCATCAGGCACTGCCACCATAAGCGTTGCCCTTGCTAACGATACCTTGAGCGAAGGGGTTGAAACCATCATGGTGACAGCCCAAGGAGCCTCGGCCTCGCTCATCGTCAATGACACATCCAAGGGCATTCCAACTTATAAGCTGTCTACCGCCAACTCCACTGTCAACGAGGGAGGAACAGCGTCATTTAATCTCTCGACAACAAACGTATTGCCCGGCTCGTCCGTTTCTTGGACGCTTGAAGGCTTGAGTGCAGATGACGTCGCAGGTGGAAGGACAAGCGGCAGCGCCGTGATTAGCGTCGCTGGCTCTGCAACGATTGACATCCCGGTCGTTGCGGATCAAAAAACCGAAGGGGCTGAGGCGTTCACATTGCGTGTTGGGAATACGCAGGCCGTTGGAACTGTCAAGGACACGTCAATATCAAGTACTGATAAGAAGACCATCGTTACTGATGTTCCCTCACTGGTTAATGTAAGGGGTGGCAAAGTGTTCTTGAGTAGCACTAATCCAGAGGAGATCGTTGGGACGAATAAATTTGATACGGTCAGCAGCAACTTAGCGTCACACAAGGCGAGGATCACGAAGACAAGTTTGGGCTGGTCCATTCAAAACAACGATGACACGCAAGACACGGACACGTTAGTTGCAGTAGAGCGGGTTGATTTCAGTAATGGGCAGAGCCATGCGTTTGATGTTGGCACGAACGGAAACGCTGGCAAGACTGCAAAGATGCTCACCGTATTGTTTGGTCCGCAGGCACTCAACAATCCGCAATACGTGGGCATCGGAATTGCGACACTTGATGATGGTCAAACGTATCAAGAGCTAATTACGACGGCGTTAAGCGTCTCTGGTCTTGCCTCATCAGATCAGTTGGTCTCTGCGCTTTACCGAAATCTGACGGGGTATGAAGGAACTGCCTTTCAAAAGAAGCTTTATATCGACATGCTGGACTCAGGTGCTATTACTTCTGAGAGGCTGATTGAGCTCGCCGGTGACGCTGCGATGCAAATTCAAACTAATCTAATTAATTTAGCTGATACCGGCCTCGCTTATAAACAATCGCTCCCACTGCCCAAGCCTGTGAGCTACGAGCTAAGCTCCAGTGCACCCAGCATCGATGAGGGCGGCATTATTAGTATTTCACTGCTTACTAAGAACTTAAGCGCAGGTACAAGTGTGGCTTACACCGTATCGGGGATCAGTGCAGATGACTTGGCGAACGCCTCACTCAGTGGCAACTTTGTGGTCGATGGTTCCGGACTGGGTCAGATTGCGCTTAGTGTGAGGGCTGATCAACAAACAGAAGGGCCTGAGACGCTTACGCTTACAGCAGGAACAGCCTCGATTGCAGTAAGTATTAACGACGTATCGCTGGTGGGTGTCTCTGGGGGTGAAGGCGGCGGCTTTGGGGATGGCGCCGGCTTCGGCGGCGGAGGCGGCGGAGATTGAGAAGGTGTGATACGCTTTCCCTTGAAGCTAACATGTTCCATGCATAGATCGCCAGTTTCTGGTGCTTCACATATCATTATCTGACTTAAAGAATTGTTATTTCTAATGCGTACGAGTGAAACGAAATGTCTAAAGTTAAAAATTACCTTTATAAACCCGTAGCAAAAATATTCTTTTTATTGATTGTGATGTCACCGCTTATTTCGAGTGCAGGGACATGCGGCATCTTTGGAAAAAAAATAACATTTTCAGATCAAGCGACTGTTTGTGTTGAAGATTTCGAGTTTTTAAAAATAAAAGGATTGATGAAAAGCATTCCTAATGAAAGTTACTCATCTAAAATATTAAGTAAGAGATCCTATGCAATCGCGATTACTGCAGACCCGAAGCGCTGCCCTTTTTCCCAAAGTATGCAATGGAATTGGGATGGTGAGGATGGCAATAAAGCAAAAAATAAATGCGATTCCAGAATCAAGACGGCTGTAAAATTATTGGGGAAATCTGAAGAAATAGACTCCTGTAAATGTGAGGTATTAATCAATAACGGGAATGTTAGATATTCCCAAACAAAATTTAATGAAAAATTAAATTTATATCAATTACAGCTATCTCTTGGTGGTGAAGCAATCAACGTAGCACAAGCAGAGAGGCTTAAAGAGGAGCGAGCTGAGCAACAGAGAAAAGAGAAGGCTGAAGCGCAGCTTGCAAGAGTTGCTCAAGACAAGCTCCGTGAAGAAGAGATGGTGGAAACTGCGATTCAGCGATCGCAGATAAATGAGTCTGCTGCTCTGGAGAGGTTAAAAGCCGCTGAGCGTAAGCAAGTAGAACTAGAGGCTCAACTGGCAACACTAAAAGCACAAACCAAGAACGCTGACAAGCTCGAGCGCTACCAAGCCGAATTAGAAGCCCAACTAGCAGTGGTTCAGCAGTCCCAAGTCAAACCTGCAGCCCCGATCGGACCTAGCTTGAGCGTTCATGCCATTGTTATCGGTAACGGTGCTTATCAAGGTAGTGGGCGTCTGGAGAACCCAATAAATGACGCGCGGGCGATATCTACCAAGCTCAAGAGCATGGGTTTTAAAGTCACAACTGTTGAAAATGCAGACCGTACCAAGCTAGTCAGTAGCCTCGTGAAATTCAGCGCTAGTGCTGCCGACAGTGACCTGACCTTGTTCTTTTACGCTGGGCACGGGGTGCAGATTTCTGGCACTAATTACATGCTGCCTACAGATACGAACCTAAACCAGATCGGCGGCGTAGAACTTCATGGCATCTCGTTGAACTCTGTCGTTGACGGCTTTCTGCCGGGCAAGACAAAGCTGGTGTTCCTGGATGCATGCCGAGACAACCCACTATTGCAGGTGGCTAGTAGAAGTGTGAGCCGTGGTTTGGCGCCGATTAGTGTGTCGCAGGGTACGTTGATCTCTTATGCAACGAAAGACGGCTCAGTGGCCGCGGACGGTGACGGTAAGAACTCACCATTCACTAAAGCCCTGCTGCAGCACATCGACGCTCCTGAAGATATTGCCGTCGTATTACGAAGAGTGCGGGATCAGGTGATGACGGACACCGACGGGCAGCAACAGCCTTGGGAATACGGGTCCTTGTCTGGTGGCTCCTTGATACTGTCGGCGATA
>ENA-OQVM01005020-OQVM01005020.1-marine-metagenome-genome-assembly--contig:-NODE-5020-length-12984-cov-6.975750_pt1 | contig 12984 bp, 11 predicted proteins | sample MGYA00237776_ERZ505498 | MGnify/ENA primary metagenome ERZ505498 (study PRJEB26159, sample SAMN06265151) | marine metagenome | isolation source: Helgoland LTER site | place: Germany:Helgoland, sampling... | reverse complement strand
CTGTCCGGCAGGGTTTGCGCAGCATGCCCGAGAGGGGCCCATCCGATGACCCGCCGTGAGTAAAGATCGAGGATGACCGCGAGGTACAGCCAGCCCTTACTGGTCCAGATATAGCTGATGTCTCCGGCCCACTTTTGATTGGGGCCAATCGCTGAGAAATCTTGATCCAACAAATTTGTTGCGATGTTGAACGTGTGGTTGCTGTCCGTTGTTGCCTTGTATTTCTGGGTCCTGATGATTTTGATGCCGTTATCGCGCATCAGACCGCCAACGCGCCGCTGCCCAACGTTCACTCCCAGCAGCTGCAACTCTTCGGTCATCCGTGGCCGTGCGTAACTCTCTAGGCTTAAACGGTGCTGCTCACGGATATGAGCAAGGATTACCATATCACCGCGTTGACGCTGGGTCATCGGGCGAACCCGCCACGCGCGAAAACTACGCGATGTGACCCGCATAACGCGGCACAGAAACTCAACTGGCCATTCTTCTTTTCAGGTGTCGATAAAAGCGAACCTCACCGGCTTTGGCCTGCAAAGAAACCTCTTGGAACATTGCTGTGCAATGCCCCGACGGTCACTGGATTGCCGCCTTTTTTAGCACTTCCCTCTCTTCACGCAGCAAACAAACTTCTTTGCGAAGGCGCGTGTTTTCCTTCTCCACGTCTTCATGTGGCCCTGACATCAGGTCATCGTGTTGATGCTGTTGAACCCATTTGTTTAGCGACGAAAGCCCAACCCCCAAATCCGATGAAAGCTGAGGCCGTGTTAAACCACGGGTCGTCGCAATCCTCACGGCATCACGCCGAAAATCGTCTGTAAATCTCTTTGCAATCCATTCTCTCCTTCATAGCAATCATTGCTCGAATGAGACCGGAACTGAACCGTGACAAGTCCACTTTGGAGACCTAGCATCGGATTGTGCCGGGGCGACGCGGGATCTTTGGGTCTTTTACCTTCCGCATCCTATGGACTGTCAGGCAGTACTTTGTTCCTCGAACCTGTCCATGGCGCTGCATCAGATATCGCAGGAAGAGACCGGGCCAATCCAATTGCCGCTATTTTATGCGTCGCGATGATGCTTGAATATGTCTGCCTGCGACAAGATCTGGCTGCGATTGTCATCCAAGCTGTGGAAGGATCTCTGGAAAGCGGTATATGCACGCCCGATATTGGAGGGAATGATACTAGCAGAGGCTTGGTGGATAGCATTGTGGAGCGGATCAAAAAGCTGCGTTCAAAAAAGAGTTAATTTGGACCTGCCACGCTACAGAGAGGTGGTCGCAGGATTTCGGACCAGTAGTTAAGACGGATCAACTTGTGAAAGAAGTGATCCCAAATGACGAAACGAAAGAACCATTCGCCCGATTTCAAGGCCAAGGTTGCGCTTGAAGCAATCCGCTAGGAGATGACGTTGGCGGTTCTGTCCAAGAAATATGGCGTTCACCCGACGCAGATTGGCACATGGAAACGTGCGGCGATAGAGAACATGGCGACGGCCCTTACGCGCCGAGGTGCAGCCCCAGATCAGGTGAGCATTGCGGACGTCGACAAGCTGCATTCTAAGATCGGCCAGCTGGTGGTGGAACGGGATTTTTTGGCCGATGCCTCGCAGCAACTGCTCGGGACGCGAGGCAAAAAATCCTGAGCAAGGACCACAAGCTGAGTTTGCGTCGTCAATGCAAGCTGCTGACCCTGACCCGATCCCACCTGTATTATCAGCCGAAAGACGAGAGCGCTAAGAACCTGCGGTTTATGGAGATCATTGATAAGCAATTCTTCGAAACGCCATGGTACGGGTCCCGCCAAATGGCCCGGCATATGAAGCGCAACAACCACAAATGCGGTCGCCATCGCGTGCGCCGTCTAATGCGGCTCATGCGCTTGGTGCCAATCTATCAGGAACCAAATACCAGCAAGAAGCGCCCACAGCATAAGATCTGGCCGTATTTGCTCAGGAATGTCGTGATCGACCGCCCAAACCAAGTCTGGTGTGCCGACATTACCTACATCCCAATGCGGCGCGGCTTCCTGTATCTCGTAGCGATCATGGATTGGCACAGTCGCAAGGTCCTGGCTTGGCGGTTATCAAATAGCATGGACGCGGACATCTGCGTTGAGGCATTGAAGGAAGCTTTGGCCAAGTATGGCAAGCCAGAGATATTCAATACAGATTAAGGCAGCCAGTTTACCAGTGGCGCTTGGATCGACGTGCTGACCGACGCAAAGATCAAAATCAGCATGGACGGCAAAGGCGCATGGCGCGACAACCGCATGATCGAACGGCTATGGCGGTCGTTGAAGTATGAATGCGTCTATTTGAATGCCTTTGAAACAGGTTCTGAAATGCGGGCTGGTATCAGCAAATGGTTGGCATACTACAACGTCGAGCGCCCGCACTCGACCCACGGCATCTTGACCCCTGATGAGGCCTATGCCAGCAAAAAAGAACCATTGAGATTAGCAGCCTAAATGAAACCCTGATCCATCTTAACAAGGCTGCAAACTGGTCGAAAAAATATGACCACCTCTCTGTTGCCCATCGAGGACCGCCCGCGAACGCTCTTTGATGCGCCACGCAGCAACAACGGTGACGCGATGCGGGCGCTCGATCTGATCAATGATCAGTTTGGAAAAAAGACGATGGTGTTGGCAAGTGAAGGCATGAAACGGCCTTGGCAGCTTTGGGCAGAACACCGCAGCCCACGCTACACGACGCGGCTGTCAGGCCTACCGATTGTCCGGTGACAAAGGCAACCCCCAGCACGCTGCGGTACCTTTAAGAAATTCGTTATTTTGCACAAACTCCCAAGGCGTTGCTTCATTCTTGTCCCGCGCCATGACGTCTGCCACAGCGTCGAGCAGCACTTTGATAGTCGAAAGATCATCATTAATTATAGTACCCCGGTGCAGTGCTGTTTGTCTGTGATCGCCACGCGTCATAACGTCTAGCCCAAGAACAATCAGCGCTTGGATATCCGCCACGATTGCAGTTTCCCACCAATCAGAATAACCGGATTCATTGCACTCTTGGGCACAGGAAAAAGCACCTAGACAGCAAATAGCTCTACTCAAGACAAGAGCCCGCATATCAAATTCCTTAAGGAAATGGCCCAGAGCACGCGAAGTCGGTTTTTTTGGCCAATGCCAAAGAACCAAATCAAAATCGACGGGAAATTATGCCCTTATTAAAGTTTCACCAAAAGACAGGTTCTTCTTTATTGTTTCGCATTGTACCACAAGGCTGACAACTCTCAAAATCGTGGAGTTGTTTCGTCACTTACGGCCGAAACGAGATGTACTAGCTGCGTTCAATGCCCGCTTGAGCCATTTTCAACTCCAAAGGCAACAAGAAGAAAACTGCAGCAAAACTATACAGAAAACTCATGTCCGTTATCAGGCGTTTGCCGCGTCAAAGGGCATCTGCGCGACGGTCAAAAGGTCCGGAAAATGTGCAATCAAGTGATCTGACTTGGTGCAATCTGCATCCGGATTAAAGCGCACAGTTGTCATCCCCAGCGCTTTGGCACCGTCAATTTCATATTGTGCATGACCAACAAATATTGCATTTTCGGGCGCGACCTTCAAAGGATTTAACGCCGCGAGATAAATCCTCGCATCTGGCTTGACCACGCCAAGTTCACAAGAATCCGCATAGGAATCCCAGATGCCATCTATCCCAATTGTTTTGAACCAATTGTTCTTCTCGGACGGCGGGTTAAACGTATTGGTCACCACGCCCAACTTAAAGCCGCGATGTTTAAGTTCGTGTAACGTATCACCAACTCCGTCGAAAAATGTGACATCGCTTTGTTGGGACCGCAGTAAGGCAACACCCTGCTGCACGATCTGCGGATCCGACACCCCGTAATGCCCCATCAACCATTCCATGAAGTCCTGAACCCCAATTTCGCCAGCATGTGCCTTCAGGCGCATTGCCCGCTCAACTGGGTCCTTGGCATCCGGAACCTTGTGACCACGGTCGGTCAGAAACTTGGCAATCATGCCTTTGCGCCGCGGCTTACTGTAGAGAATGTCACCTGCGTCAAACAGAATTGTACTAATGCCCAATGAAATCCCTTTCCGGTGGTTTGAAGAGTCTAAGAAGTGCTGCCTCAGTCAACTCTGAGCGAGGCAGCAGACGTTTATCCCAATTCGAGATAGAGCGCCAGAAACCCATACTTCGAGAAGTAGATTTCCTCCGGGTCGATTGGCCACAGCTTCAGATCGTCAAAGCTCGGAAGGTCGAAATCGTTCATTTGCATGGCTTCGATGCTGCTGCGTGCAGCAAAGTCACCAGGCTCGTTCCATGGGTCAAAGCCCTCTTCCTCCATCATATATTTGATCAGGAGTTTGGCAGCATTCGGATGTGGTGCCATGTCAGCCATAACCAGCGCGGTTGGATAACTGACACCAAACACCGGATCGAGACCATATATTGGAGCGGCAGCATAAACCCCTTCTTTGTTTTTACGCATTTTGGAGAACGTGGTGATCCCCAGAGGTGGGTTTTCCTGCTGCACATCACCAACATTTTTAAATATCTTGGTGGTCGAACTCATGAAAACCGGTTCATTACCAAGAAAGCGGAACAGCCATTCCATGGATGCATTCGGCTCAGAGATTACGGCGCTCTCTGCCACCGCTTCTAAAACCTCTTCGGAATATGCGATCGGTTCGCCAAACTCGCGCTCGTATGCCGCAGCCATTTCATCAGAATTTTGCAAGATGGTCTGCATGAAGTTCGCGGACAATCCGTCTTCGAGTGGGCTTGGCAGAAGCGTCCTTCCAGTCCATTCTTCGGTTGTCAGATCCCACAGCGTGTCTATCGGTGCGCCATCGGGGTTCAAAGCGGTGTTATAATAGACAACCCGGCTGGAATGACGCTGAATTAAAAACGGCTCCATCTCATTGCTATCCAGATCACTCTCAAGACCTGAAGGGATAAAGTTCCAAACCAACCCATTCGGCAGAGCCTCATTCAGCAAAAGCGGCGCTTCGGCGTTGAAAAGCACGTCCACTGCGTGAACGCCCGCGTTATGTTCGCGGCGCAGCTTTTCAATTTGCAGATCAGATGGCATGTCATGGCCAATGATCTCAATGCCATATGCCTCTTTAAAACCGTCGACCAGCTTGGCGATCCGAGATGACACGGAATAGATAACAACCTGTCCTTCTTCACGTGCCGCCGCCTCGATCGCTGTCCAGTCCTGAACATCAGACGCATAGGCACCGACGCCGGCCAGCTTTTGCCAGGTCTCGTCGGCAAAAGCTGCCCCTGACAGTCCGATCGCAAACACGGCCGCGGTCGTCATCAATTTTGATTTTGGTAATTTTCTCATTGATTGAGTCCTCCTTAGTGTATGGTTTTTCTTGGTCTTAATTGGCGTTTGATATGGCCACCGCTTCCCGGCTTATGAGCGCTCCGGTCTCGGCGGCATAGACGTTGAGTGCATCGGTTTTGAAACGAACCCAGACTGTTTGGCCTTCAGTCAGCACAGTGTCGTGCCCAACCCGAGTGATCAAAGCCGTCTGCCCGCGCGTAAGTTGAATTATCGTCTCCGGCCCGTTGGGTAAAACAGCAGTAATTTCATAGTCTTCTGCCGTTGGCGAAGTTTCTGCAGACACTGTGATGTCCTCGGGGCGCGCGCCAACAACCACCTCAGAGCACCCCGGAGCCCATGCAACATCTATACGGATATCTCCATTGGAATACACACTACCAAGGCTATTTTCTGCAGTCAGTTCGATTAGGTTGATCCGGGGCATGCCAACGAAATCGGCAACAAATGTATTTTCGGGTTGCCGGTAAAGTTGATCTGGGGGTGATATTTGCTGCACCTCGCCATCTTTCATGACCACCACACGCGTCGACATCGTCATCGCTTCTGTCTGGTCGTGGGTGACGTAAACTGTGGTGGCTTTTGCTTCGGACTGAAAGCGCTTTAGCTCTACGCGCATATCCATGCGCAGGCGCGCATCAAGGTTCGACAGCGGTTCGTCCATCAAGAAAATCGGTGGCTGGGTCGCCAATAATCTTGCCAGCGCCACGCGTTGTTGCTGCCCGCCTGAAAGCTCTGATGGATACCGCTGGTCAAGATGGCCAAGTCCCACATCACCAAGCACCTCATCCAGCCGTGCATCGGCGATGGGCTTGGGCGTCTTCAACACATCGAGGCCAAATTTCACGTTGTCACGCACGCTCATATGTGGCCACAGCGCATAGCTTTGAAACACCATGCCCAGATTGCGTTTACCTGGCGGAACCATTTTGTTTTCCTCAGATGAGAACACCACGGTGTCGCCCATGATGATCTCGCCTGCGTCAGGCGTCTCAAGCCCCGCCAGGCAGCGCAGCAAAGTTGTCTTGCCGCAGCCTGACGGGCCCAGTAACACCAAAAACTCACCGGACTCGATTTCAAGTGAAACATTGTTCAACGCAATTGCGGTACCGTATTTTTTGGTCAAATTACGAACAGAAATCTTTGACATCAGAACCCGCGCCTCCTCAGGATTGTTTTTCACGTAGACGGGCCATCTTACCCTTGCCGATCCACATCAGGATCAACTCGCCGATTATCGTCAATACAGCCACGATCAGCACAAGTGCGTTTGAAAGTTGCGCAAGCCCTTCTTCGGCATATCCAAAACCAACCGTCATCAGAACCCGCGTTGACGGTGTGATCAACAAAATGATCAGCGACAGTTCCCGCATAACCCCGACAAAGCTGACCATCATGCCTGACAAAACGCCTGAGCTGGCCAATGGCATAATGATCCGCCGAAACCGCATGGCCCAACTGGCGCCTGCCAGTTCGGCGGCTTCCTCAAGCTCTTGGCCGATTTGCGTGATGGCAGTCACACCGGTTTTCACCGAATATGGCAGTCGGCTGACAACCGAAATCAGCACCAGCAGTGTAAATGTACCGTAAAGCGCGGGGATCGGTCCGACAGGTTCAGCAAACAGCGTCAGATACATCGCGCCGAAGGCGATGGTCGGAAATAGAAAGGGGACAAAAGCGATCTGATCAAGGGCGCGGGCCAAAGGGTTGTGGGCGCGCCGCACAGTAATATAGGCGATCACCAGCCCAACAACCGAGGCAATAATCGCCGAGATAAACGCCAGCTTCAGGGTGTTCCATGTTGCCCCCAGAATAATGTTGTTGTGCAAAACGCCAGGCTCACCAAAGCCGATGTCTGGGTTTGAGCGACCCACCCAGAAATGTGGTGTCAGGTTTTCCAACCCGTAAAATCCATCAATCAACATCACCGATTGCACAGCCAGCAAGATCAGTGGAACAATCCCCACCATAAACGCGAAGAACGCAACCGCTAAAAAGATCGGCCAGCGCCATCCACCCAGTGCGATGACACGGCTACGAAAGCCTTTGCCACTGATCGTCTCGAACCTGCGGGTTTTATTACCGACGAACCGGTTAGACAGATAGATAGATACGAGAGACATAAGGATCAAAACAATCGCCAGCACAAAAGCTAATGAGTCGAGACCCAGCGTCAGGTTTGCGTAGACCATTGTCGCCACAGTATGAAATTGCGTCGGCGCACCCAATAAAAACGGCAACGCAAATTGACCGATGGTTTTTCCAAACGTCAGGATGAGTGCCGCGACAAAAGCCGGTGCCACAACCGGGAATGTGATGCGGCGCAACGTCATCAAACGCCCAGCCCCTGAAATCAGCGCGCTTTCCTCCATTTGGGAGTCGATTGTTGCCAGTGCGCCCGCAACCAGAAGATAGGCGAAAGGGAAATAATGGATTGCGAGCGTGATCGAGATCGGGAACGCGCCATAAGACAACCATTCTGGCGGCGCAACACCCAAAAATGCCTCATAGATGCCCGGCTGCCCACCAACTTTGGGGCTGCGGAAAACCGTTTCCCAAGCAAGGGCAATCGCGAATGACGGAACAATATAAGGCAGGGTTAAAACAGGCTGAAGCCAGCGTTTGCCCGGCATGTCAGAACGCACTACGCACCACGCCAGAACGCCGCCCGCCACCAACGCAAGTATGGTCGCCGCGATACCAGTTTTCAAAGTATTGAGCAGTGGGCCGTAGAGCATCTTGCTCGACAAAGGCCCAGTTGTCGCCTGAAGCCAATGAAACCAAGTGAACTCGCCGGGAACTGCTTGACGCGATATGCGGCGATCTCCTTGACCCCACGTCAATGTTTCGATCACCAATTGCACAAATGGCCAGACGACCAAATAGGCCAATACTGCCAACAAAAGCAGCATTGTAATATTAACTGGATCTGTGATCGCCCGCCTGAATTGAGACGCGCCTTTACGACTGATGTGAAAAAATTCGCTCATACGCCGCCTTTGTCACTCAGTAGATTAGCCCGGAGGCTTTCAAGCCCTTCGAGGCCTTTGACGGCGCGCTTTGGATCCTTGTGCGCAACCGTCATCGCAAGTGCTTCGCACACCACAATCGGGCCTGTACGCAATTGCATAACACTCTCATCAGGCCGGCTGACTGACAATGAGACGTCGGCCCGAGGGCGAATTGTTGGCCCAGTAGAATCGCTAACGACAATTGATTTTGCGCCAATCCCAGCTGTGTGTGCGATCAGACCCTCATAGCCTGCCGGCAATGAATCGGGCGCTTGAAATGCAAAAAAGACCACGGCATCATCTTCACTCAACGCCATAAATTTTTCCGCCAAGTCCCGGCGCTGGAGATTAAGGGCGACGTTCGTCTGAAAGCCGATCCGACGCAAGCGGCGGTCCAGATGCAGCACCAAGGGACCGGCGCTGCCACGGCCAACGATGTGGATAGTGCTTGCTTTGGACAAATGATCTGCGGCAATGTCAATTTGTGCCTGCGACAGGGAGTTAGAGATCGCATTCAGCGCTGCGATTTCACTCTCGATCAACGCGTTCAAGTTTGAGCCTTGCTCAATCGATTCCATCCTCTGTTGGCTGCGCTTTTCCGAACTCGCCTCTGGATGAACTTCCGAACGTATTTGCACCCGCAACTCGGGGTATCCGTCAAACCCAAGTTTATGGGCAAGCCGGACGACCGTGGATTTATGCACATCTGCCTTTTCCGCCAGCTGAGCAACAGACAAAAACACAGCGCTTTTGGGGGAATTAAGCAAGACAGACAGGATGGCACGATCCGACTCGGTTAATCGACCATCGAAATGCTCAACAATTTTATTTAGCGAAGGTTGCGCACTGCCGTTCATCTCATTCGACTCCTGAATCTGCAACTATTTTATCAATAAATTTACAAACTGCAACATAAGTTGCAAAAAAATCTAAAAAACACCAAACGACGCAAAATGGCCATTGGCGGCTTACCACTCACAATGAAACTAAAAACGGCCACGTGAATCGAACAGCCCAGTCCCGTTCAAAATGGGGGATTACCCCGGGCTGTCAAAGACGAATACACATATCTATGAGCCACTAAAAAGGGTAGAATGCAGAGGCAAAGGATGGCTTGCAAAGACGCGCACTGGTCATATAACTTAGTTAATTTCGACCTTAAAGTGCTCATACTTGCAAACCAGAATCATTAAGAATAGCAGCCTGAAATGGAACTCTGTCCTACCTTAAAAGACTGCAGGTTTCTCGGAAAACTACGATAAAGTCTCTTTTGAAATTTTCTTAATTCCAAAGCTATAATTTCCGTTCGACCCCCAATTTTCCATTACATCGCCGAGCAGAACTGTGCTCACGTTACAGAGGGGACCAATTTCAGTTTATTTCTGTTAGAGAGGTTTTATAAAGCAACATTTTCAATGAAATAAATTAGTTATGTCAGGTATCGATATCTTATCATCCAAGACTTCCCTGATTAGAATTTAGAAGTTGAGACGGAGCAACTGATACAACGGCACTCTGCAGTAATGGAAAACGGCAAACTTACTGCAAAAATTTAATTTTGCATTATTTACATCAAGCTGATAAACATATGAAATGTTAGATCTCATTCGTAGTTTTAAAGGGTGGAACTGAAGATGACAGAACTAAAAAAGGCAGCGCCAATTACGCGAAGACAAAAACTAATGGCCCAGATTGAAATTCACAACAGATTGGTGAGCCTCTAGAAGTTAGATACAGGATTAGACGCATCCAATCACTGTCCTAGCCGCAGGGCAATAATCATTTCAAACTTGGTAAGACTCGCTAAAGATTTTTAGTTGAGCCGTTGACGTCAAGGTTTCTTGACTAGGGTTATTTTCATTTCGCGATTACCCTTTTGTTTCTAGCCCAATCTACTTAGACCCAAGAATAAACGCATAAATAGCCAACGCAAAGCCCAGTTTGGGATGGTGCGGACACTTGAAAGATAACAGGAGTGTACAAACAAATCGAACACATCCTTCGTCGGACGCGTGAGGTTTCCCTTCAGGCGGCAAATTGAACTACTAGAGCGCCATCCATTTAATGTGCAACTACCCCGCAGCCCTGAAGTAGTTCTGACATTCTTGTTGAGGGAAGAGTTCGCATGCTTCTGCGACAGTTTCGAACAGCGTGTCGAAGGTGCGGGCCTTCATGCGCGGCAGGTGCGCTTTGAGTTTGGAAAATGCCATTTCGATGGGGTTCAGGTCCGGGCTGTAAGGCGGCAGGAAGACAAGCCAGTTTCCCAGCGCCTTCAGGAACGCCTGTGCGACTGCGGTTTTATGGGATGACAGGTTATCGGCGATCACGACCTCCCCGGGCTGCAGGCATGGTGCAAGCTGTGTTTCGATATAGGTTTCAAAAGCAGCGCGGTGCGTGGGCCCGTCCAACACCCAAGGCGCAGCCAGTTCATCCACGCGCAACCCGGCAATGAAGGTCTGGGTGCGCCAGTGTCAGATCCGGGCATCTGCTTTCAACCGCGCCCGACGCAGAGACCGCCCACGCAAGCGTGTCATCTTGGTGGTAACAGCCGTTTCGTCGATAAAGATCAGCCTGTGCGGCTCAAGACACATCCTTGGTTGACGCCGGTGCGTCCACTCGTATCGCGCGGCACGTCCTTGTTCGCGCCGTCTTTCCGTAGCGATCAGGGATTTTTTTATATGTGTCGTTGAGGCGGTGGATTAGGTGACGTGACAACATTGCCGGAGTTGCCCTGATCGTATGCCGTTCAAATAACACGGCTGCCAACTTCGACATGGTTATGTCGGGAGCAGCGTAGCCCCGAAGTTGCGGTCGGCCCACAAAATGGCACTAGCGTCACCAGACATCCCGTAACCTCTCTGAAACCAATGGCATTTTGAGGGACGAGGCCGGTTGAAAACAACTACCGCTGGCCTTTATCGTTGCCAAATCAGCCGGTTTTCTGAAAGCAGGTTTCAGGACCGTAGATTTGCTCGGCGACTTACGACGAGCCGAAACACCCGCCGAAATATAAGCACCCTGCAGAACATTGCGAGCGCCGTTACGATCCGCATGATCCACATGCGGGCAGTTAGTACAGTTAAATTCAGCCTGTGAGCGTCTATTCTCCTTATCGACATGCCCACACACATTGCATCTTTGTGACGTATATTTTGGATCGACGAACACGACCTGCGTACCTGTTTTTTCGGCCTTATAGACAATCTGCTCGCGGATTTTATGAAATGAAACGTTTAGAATGACCCGGTTTAGACCGGACTTTTGCTTGACCTTCTTGCCGGGGTTGTCTGCGTCCCCCTTGGCGCTGGCCGTCATATTTTTCACCTTGAGATCTTCAAGACCGATAAAGCGGAAACGTCTGGTCAACTCAGTGGTGATCCGGTGTGTTCGCGCTGTACGCCTACGTGCTTGCTTACGTTTCAACGCGCCCAAATGCAGTTTGGCCTTATGCCGCCTGATCGAGCCTTTCTTTGCGCGGGAAAGCTTTTTCTGCGCCATTCTTGCCTTGGCATCTAACACCTCAAGACCGTGATCCGGCCCTATATGTTCGCCGTTGGACAGGCAGACAGGCAGGCTTACGCCCAGATCAACGGCTATATCTCCGCCGGTGTGCTTTACCTCTTTAACTTTATGTTGTGTGGCAAGAATGACATAATATTCTGTGCCTTCTCTAATCACTTCAACGGTCTTTGGATCACCGTAAAACTTTCTATGCCGTTTGTACCGAATGCGCCCCAGCTTTGGGATGGTCACACAGTCCTGCCCAAACACCACCATGGGTTTAGCGACGGAGACTCCGTTGATAATTTTCCGGCTGAACGCCTTGAAGGACAGCGAGTTATTGCGGTCTGCGCTGCGCCAAGAGGGGTATCCGCCCGGTATGCCCTTTTTTAAGTTATCGAAAAACCGGCTGAACGACTGGTCCAAGTCTCTGAGAGCAGCGTCCAAGCAATCTTTTGGTGTTTCTGTAATCCACTTTAGATCTTCGTCAGTACGCAGCCCCTCAACACCATTACGCACTTTGTAGTGGAGTTCTTTGGACTGTCGTGGCGCGGTGAAGGAACTGTCCCGCTCAAACGGGTCGCTGCCCTGCTTTCGGCCATAAATGTTTCTTTGTTCGAGCGCCGCATTGTACACCCAGCGAACCGCCGCAAAAAACTGATTTAGCTTTTGCTGCTGATCTACTGTCGGGTAAAGTCGGTATTTATATGCTCTATACATTACTTTTGCTGCCCTCCGAGCAGCGATAATGAATTGGTTATATCACATCTGCGCTGAAAAATCTTTCATATTCGCCAGCAATTGCCCGTCGAGGTTGTCGCCGATATTGTCAGTCCAGTAATCTGCGTATTCGATGTTTTCTGAAGGAAAGAGATGGCCTTTGAAGCTGGGGGAGTTCTTGCGTTTAGTCATGCCAAGCGTCTAAATCCGTAGGGAACAACCGTCAACTTGACGATACCCTGTCACCTGATCCGGTATAGCCGATTCGTCAAACCATCTCACCCGATTAAATTTGCGTAGGATTTAGTATCCAATGCCGGCCTTTCCTGTGCAGGGGATTTGGAAGTCGCACGGTCTCAGCCCGCATCGCTGGCGGCAGTTCAAGCTCTCCAACGATCCGGCCTTGCTTGAGAA
>ENA-OQVM01005019-OQVM01005019.1-marine-metagenome-genome-assembly--contig:-NODE-5019-length-12987-cov-136.270178_pt1 | contig 12987 bp, 14 predicted proteins | sample MGYA00237776_ERZ505498 | MGnify/ENA primary metagenome ERZ505498 (study PRJEB26159, sample SAMN06265151) | marine metagenome | isolation source: Helgoland LTER site | place: Germany:Helgoland, sampling... | reverse complement strand
TATACTAACCGTTGTCGTTAATATTTCAGTAATTATAATAGTCAAAGTAGTTTGTCGTTAATTTATACGCACTAAATCATATACAATTCAGTTAGCAAATATAAAAAAATTCTTTAATTAAAAAAAAATTTTAATTTTTAACCAAAAAAAAAGGCCTAGAAATTAATCTAAGCCTTTTAAAATAAATTATTTTATTTATTAAGGAGTCTCTAAAGCTGCCTGAGCGGTAGCAAAAGTTCCTTTTACAAACGCATTAGGTAGGTAGTTTGTAAGTGCGATCCTTTCAGATACTCTTACAGTTACAAATCCATCTCTTACGTTAGTTCCATCTTCTCTAAAGAATTCAACATTTACACCTTGACGTACCCATAATTGAGTACCTACTGAGAAGTTTCCTATTAAGAAATCTCCAGCAGTTATAGCGCTGTTTAATACAACTCTTACGCCCATAAATACCGGCGTTAAACCTCCGTAAACTTGGTCTTTAAGATAGTTGTTAGTAGTATCTTTTAACAATAGTATTTTATGAAAATCAGTAGGATTTAATAAAATAGTATCAGCGTTGTAGTTTAATAAAGCTAATTGATTTAATGAAGCAACTATTACATCGAATTGATTAGCAGACTCTACACTATCAGCATAATCGCCAGCAGCAAAAGCCGGAGCAGAGTTTATGATACCTCCTAAATCGTTTCCAGTTAAAATGTTCGCATCTTCAACCTCTAGCAATTTCTCAGGCGCTCTAGCCGATAAATAAGAAGTTAATTGAGGAGTATCTGCCAACATTTCTTCAGAAATACGGAAGTAAGTTCCGATTTTCTTAACGTTCGCGTTTACTGCTGTCATATCGAAGTCAGATTGCGCAAATGTAGCACCCTCGGCAGTTATTGCAGCAGCGTTAGTATATCCTGACTCTTTTACATATCGAACTACATCGCTTTGAGTTGAACCGATAGATAATAATTGTCTAATATGTACCGGTCTTGTTGGATCAAATTTATATCCTGGAACTCTATCGGCTGCGATTACCTCTCCGGTAAAATCAGCGCCTACAGTCATATCGGCTTTTATTTCAAATCTTGCGCTTTGTGAATGTCCTTTTTTAAGTCCATCAATTGCGCCATTTTCTAAAGCGTCTTTTAAAGCGCTTTTAAAGGATACTGTTTTTTGGCTATTGAATTGCTTTTTATTAGCAACTTCAAAAGCATCAAAACGCTCGTTAAATTTAGTTGTAATTTCAGCAACTTCGGATTTTACAATCTCGCTTGCTTTTACTTCGATTGAGTTTACTACCTCAACATTTGATTTTTCAATCTTTGCGTCAATTGACTTTGTAATATTGTCAATCTGACCTTTTAATTCTTCGTTCATTTTTTTGGTTTAACGAATTATACAAATAGTTTAATACTTCGGAATCATTGGATTTTACCTCAACATTCGGCGAAGTGACTACATTTGTCGGCTTCGTGAACTCTATAAATAACGATTTCAATTTTAATACTTCAGCTTCTAAAGCGTAACCCATCTCGTCAGAAATTTGGCCCTTTCTTAGCAATTTTGAGAGGTTGTCATACCTCTTTGATAGTTTTTCTAAATCTACATTTCCTTTTACGTCTAATATCAACGCCTGGTCGTTAGCTGCCAAAGTAACGGCGCTAATCTCATATAGTTTTACTTCGTTTATTTCTCTATAATCGGCTTTGTTTTGCTTTTGTATTGGTAATATACCGACACTATTTTCGGTTATTACTCCGGACTTCATAAGCTCTACAACATCTTTACCTAGTTGCGTTTTAGCAATTTCAGCAACAAAAACAAGTCCTTTGTCATCTTCATACAATTCGGTCATTTTACCGATTGGCTGATTCATATCGTGTTGATACAAATACTTTACGCGTGATCCATTCTCAGCGATTGTCTTTTTATATGCGCCTTTAGTTATAATGTCATTGTCAGAATCTCTATTTCCAAAAATAGAGCCATAGCCTTTAATTATACCGGCCTTTTCGTCTGCATCGATTAACTCACCAACTGGAGCCGCTTTATAAAGAATTGTATTCATATAGAAAATTTTTGTAAATATACGATTTTTTAAATTTTAGATATATTGCACCTCACCACCATCTAAAACATCACCAGTAAAGTTTGGAATCCATTTTATTTGCCTTCCGTTTGACTGCTCTAAAACCTGAATAAGTTTTTCCTCGCCTAATACATTAAAATAATTCAAAGGAGTTTCGGCTTCAGGGTGTAAATCTAAATACTCATTTAAAAGTTTTTCTAATTTATCCATTTTATAAATTTATTAATTCATCAATCCATTTAATTGTGTCCTCGTATATTTCAGGAAATAACTTTTTAAACACTAAATTTCCCGAATATTTATTTTCAAATGCGTGTGCTAACATTTCTGCGTGACGCCATCCTAAATTACTATAATAGTTGTTTGAATGTCCCCATCCAATTTTGTTTTTTGTCATTGCTCCAAAATAATCAGAAACCGCACCATAACTTTCATTAAATTGCTTATCTGTCAATGTAGGAAATTTATCTCTTATTGACTTTCTATGGCTTACACTAAATCTATTAACGTGTTCAAAATACTTAAACTTGTCAGCGCCTCTTTTGTTAATCCCAATTTTTGATAGTTGTGATTTATAAAAATTAACAACTTCATCAATACTTTTGTAATATCTACCCGCTAAAACAACCCATTTCCTTTGAGTATGGATTAAATGTCCAAATTCGTGTGCTAAAACTTTTTCAATAGTTTCAGAATTATACCTTACTGTGTCAATAACGATTGTGTTACCTGACATATAAGATCCTTTAGTTGAGCTTTTTAAATTCGGCTTTTCTTTTAGCAAAGATAAATAATTATCATTTACTTTAGCGTTTTTCGGAACTATTTTGCTCCACGCATCGGGACGCATTAATTCTTTTGCGTCTTGAATACCTGATGCAACAGTCGCTCCGACATCTGCAACAAAATCTCCTAAACCATAACCCGTCCTAGTTCCGCCACCTAAACCAAAGTTAATGTCAGTAATTTCTCCGGTAGCTTCTGCATCTTCTTTTGGAAATGAAGCAATTGAACAACGACAATTAATAACCTCTTTTGCTGGGCCTCTAGGATCGCCAGGATATAACATCTGACTACCTCCAACGTTAAACGTGTCTTTTTGGTTTACTACTTTTCCGTTTGCTTCTCGATGTGTCGTTCTTGTTCTTTCGTCTGTTGCTGCTATCCATTCTTTTTGCAAATCTTCGGCCGGAAAAATTGTCTCGGCGGATGCCATTGTTGCAAAGTTTGCCGCGTTTGTTGCTTCCGTTCTAACCAATCTCTCTGCCTGGAATGTAGAATAGTTTGTAAATTGATTTCTTAAAATTCTAGTTTTTTCGTCAATTCCTGAGTTTTGAAAATCTATATCCGTCATTAGCTGCTGTGTTATTTTAACTAATGTAGCTTTTGCCGTACCACTTACTAAGGTAACTCTTTCAGCACCTACAGCAGAGCCTAAAGCTGCGAATGTGTTTTGCCATTGGCTAACGTATTGAGACGGATCAACGCCCTTTTTAATGTATTTGTCGAATCCTTTAGCGTACCATTTCGCAAATTGCAAACCGATATCCTCGTATAAGTCTCGATAAATTTTTATTATATCGCCGGTATAAAATAATAGTTGAAATGTAGTCTGTCCGTCAGATAAAAAAGAATTAACGCCTTTAAAATACTGATTTTTGTAGTATCTTTTTACTTTAGCTAATTGCTTTTTTTCGGCTTTTTTAAGCTCACTCTCAAAAGCCTTTTGCCATTTGTCGCGGTCTAACTTCAATTATTCGCCTTTTTGCTTCAGTAATTTATCAATATCTACATCAATCGGATTGGTAGGTACATCTATATCGCTCGGATTGGTAGGTATTAAATTCGCCGGAATAAAATAATCGTCTAAAGTTGTGTTTTCTTCATCCTTTCCGTAGTTCATTGCGGCCCTCTTTTCATTTGGAGTAATCCACCACGCTTTAGATAACTGCTCTACTACTTTCTCGGTTTCTTCTTGTAATTCCGGAATAACAGAAAAATCAAACTCTATACATAAATTATCGCCAAATTTAGGTACTAGCCATCTGTTCAGCTCGTCTTTAATTTTAATTAGCTCAGGTATTACAACGTTTTGATACAATGCCTTTTTTGCTTCTTTTTGGTTATTGTATGAGCTAGAATCTGTATTGTTTAGCAATTGTACCGGTACATTGTAAATATTACATAAATCTTTAATAGATGCGTTGTATTGCTCAATTAATGACACATCAGCAGCATTTAAACCAAAATTTACCCAAGACATTTTATTCGGCGTTATTATAATATCTCCGGCCTTGTCCGATCCTTGGTGCTGTCTCCTAAATTTATCTTTTAATTGCTTTGCTTGGACTTCGCTAATATCTCCCATTTCAGAAGTTAACAAACCTCTAGCCGTTTGGTTTTGTAAGTATTTTACGCCAGTTTGTACGGCTTCATTATTTGTAGTTAGCGAGCGTAATCCGGCGCGTAATGGCGATTGTCCGTATAAATGTGATCCAGTTCCGTCGTAGTATGGGTTAAAGTCTTTTATGTGGCAAATTTCAGAAGCATCAATATATTTTGTGCCGTTATAATCTAGTTTATATTGGGATACTGGATTCATTAATCCGTTAGATATGATTTCCATATTTTGAGACGGCATTACATACAGCTCGCTAAACTTTCCTAAGTTGTCTCCAGTTTCCGGCCCAATACCATAGATATACCTATTTCCGGTTAATTTACCAAATGCGATAATTTCAGTAAGCCAGGAGCTGTAAGATTGTGCTGGATTTGGTCGGTCTAATAATTTATGTAGCTCAGTATCTTGCAATTCTATTAATGCGGTCTTTTGCAACATTGCGGCCTTTCTTATTGATGCCGAATCCATAAATCCCGACGTTAGCGCTTTATACCTCTTATAATCGTTGTCGTTTGTCTTTTCATATACTTGTAGCGGTATCGTTGTAGCGGCTTTAGTTATTAAATTTATTATAGAATAAATTGTCGCGTTTTTTCGATATCCCTCAGTAATATAAGACTCGTCGTTTTCAGCATTCCAAACAATTGAATTACCTAAAAAGCTATAAATAGCTTTGTTGTATTCCTCGTTAGTATTTTGATTTTTGTTTAAACGCTTGAATCTATCGAAAAAAGATGCCATATTTTAAGTAAGTAAATTTTCGTAAAAATACAAAATTTAAACAACAAAGAAATTGTTTATTAAGTTGCGCTCAATCGCGTATGATGTAACATCGATATGCTCGTCGTGTTTAGCGTTTGGAAATGTACTAACTTGCTGTAAAAATGCATCGTTCCAATTGTCTTTTACTAGATAAACTCGACCACCTTCAATAAATGGCGAGGATGCTCTAGCGCGTTCAATTTTAGAGTATCTTACAAAGTTTGTAGTAAGCTCTGAAACATTGTATCTCGTTTCGCGCCTTAATAGTTGTACGAGCGATTTACCGGACGCTTTAGGCTCAACTAATATTTGAGATACTGGCACTCCGCAAGATTGCACAAATGACGTAATAAATTTTTTAAGTTCCGGCATTTCTAGGTACTTATCTATACTTTTAAAAATATAAAGATTATCGCCACTTTTACCGCTTATTTGTATTCCGGTTGGATCGTTTCTCGTATCCTTGGTATAAGCGCCATCGATATACATTTCGTAAACGATATCGTTAGGCAATTCGGCACGATTAACAATATTAAACCAATCCTTTCGCCACTCTCCACCTTCAGGAGGTGAGGGCAATTGTAAGTACTGACCACTAAACGTATATCTATCCGCCTGGCGTATTGCTTCAAGTTCATCAAACGAATGCTTTTCAGGCCATAACGCTTTATTATCGTCATCTAATGCCGACAGCTTTAAATGATGCCACTCCTCGCCGCTACCACCATCTAACAAATATCCGCTTAAATCTTCCTCGTGTAATCGCTGCATAATAACGATAATTGGCACATCTCTATCGTTTACCCTAGATCGTATAGTAGTATTATATCGATTGTTTATGAACGATCTTCTAACGTCAGATAGAGCGTCATCCGGTTTTAATGGATCATCTATAATAATAGCGCCACCACTACCAGCACCAAAACCAGTAATTGCACCACCTGAAGAAGTAGCATAAACACCACCGCCATCGGTTGTATACCATTTTTTCTGACTTTGAGAGTCTTTTTTTAGCTTTATATCCCACAAACGACCAAAAGCATCCGAGTTAATATACTCCTTTGTCATTGAGCTATTATCTAGGGCCAACGAATCCGAATAGGATAAATGTATGAACTTTGCGGCTGGGTTTTTTGCCAAACTCCAAGCGATATACATTTTAACGGCTAGCTCAGTTTTTCCGTATCTAGGCGGTATATTTATTATTAAACGCTTTATTTCGCCTTTATGTACTTTGTGAAGCGTATCGGCTAGTGTTTCGTGAAATTCTGCTACTTGAAATTTTTTTCCGGTATTTTCTTTAAAAATATATCGAGTAAAAAACAAAAGCGATCCCTCACATTTTTGTTTAATTATTCCGTTAATACTCATCGTTTAAAATGTTGTCTATTTTCTTTTTTGCTTCTGTAGAAAGTTTACTAGTGCTTATGTCTGCCGTCATTTCGACTTCCTTACGCTCAATGTAACCCCTTTTTTTACCTTTAGTCTTTAAATAAAAAATAGTAGCTGTAGTGTTGCCCTCTTTAATTTGCTTGTGCAATTGACTTTCTGCAAAATCTAAAGTTAAATTACTAATCTCATCAACTGCATTTTTAAATTCTTGGTCATTGTTGTAGTAATTATAAAATGTTGATCTAGCGCAATCGACTTCTTTACAAGCAATCGTAACAATTCCTAGAGATTTTTCTAACGCTTTTAAAAGTTTCTTTTTTATAGTGTCCAAAGTGTCCATTTTTTTTGTCATAAAAGCAAAGTTAAACAAATTAAAAAGCATAAAAAAACCCCCTAATTAAAGGAGGTTTAAATAATTATAATTTAAAATAGCTTTTCTTGCTTTACTGTTGCTTTAAATCGTTTTTCAGCTTCTTTCATATTTAAAATAGCTTGTTTAAAATAACTACTTTTTAACTCAATACCGATAGCTTTACGGCCCATTGATACCGGACTAAAAACCTCACTACCAACGCCCATAAAAGGAGTTAATACTATTTCATCAGGATTAGAATATAACTCAACAATTCTATCAATAACGTCTAGCTGTAATGGGTGTACGTGCTTTTCGTCATCCTCTTCGCGACTATCTCTAAAAGGCAAAACGTTGTCGTTTCTTATGTCATCCCAAACACTAGACGCGTATCGCTGCCATATGTAATGATTTAATTTAGTTATTTTATCGTCTTCATTTCTGTTATTAAGAAGCTCCCACAACTCCTCTTCATTAAGACTAGATTTGTTTGCATTATTCCAAGCTCTTAAAATATTTGGTAAAATTGGAATTTCTCCGGCATAGTGATTAATACCAAATTCGTGAGTAACTGGTACTTTGTTTTCGCCTTTTTTAGTAAACACTAAAACGTAATCAGGCATTGCGGTAAAACACTTTGTAGAGTCCTCTACTATAAACTTGTGCATTAAACTCTGTACCATTGTACGCATACGAACTTTTAACGGCTCTTTCCATATTGTAATACGATTTCGATACTCAAAACCATACTTTTGATGTATTCTAATTATTTCATTTGGAAAATCCCACAACCTACAAGTATTATCAAAAACATCAGTACAATGAACGGCAGTAATTCGACCATCTTTTGTAACTCTTGCAATCTCTTTTACTAAATATTCGTATTGCTCTAAAAATTGCTCTTTGCTTTCGCAGTTAGACATATCGTGTTCGCTGCTAGAATAATTATACAATCCAGCAAACGGAGGAGAATATACCGACAAATCAATACTTTTATCTTCTAATGTTGGCATAACTAACATACAATCGCTTTCGTATATGCTGTATCTTTCTGTGTGTAACTGATCTTTTACTTTGTTTTCCATTTTTATAAAAATTTAGGTTTAATTAATTCTTTGTTAAATTCTTTGTTTACGTCTATAAAGGTGCTGTTTACGTTTTGCGTAAGGTTTTTATGTAATTGTATTGCTTTTTGAGTTTTTTGCTCTAAAGCTTCTAATACTCTAGTTTGTCCGTCTGAAATAACCATATCTATAGTAACATTGTTTTTTTGTCCAAACCTCCAAAACCTCCTAATAGCCTGGTAATATTGCTCGTAACTGTATGTAGGAAAAAATACAGAATGATTACAATGTTGCCAATTTAGGCCCATAGATGTCATTTTTGCTTTTGTTATAAGTCTTTTTATATCGCCATCCGCAAAAGCTTTTAGTATTTCTTCTTTTTTATCTATTGATTGACTTCCTATAATTTCTACAGCTTCTTTGTCATTTTCTCGTAATATCCTACTCTCTTCGTTTCTGTTAACCCAATAAACCGAGGTTTTGCCTTTTGCTAGTTCTAGCGCCTTTTCACATCTTTTGTCTATTGTTTGCTTTACCTCTGATCTTATTTCGTTAAAGTTCTTTGCTGGTCTATTAAACATTTGAATCTGCCCATCTATTTCTAATAAACTATTGTTTTTTACAACGTGTTTATTTAAAATTAATTCAGGTAATATATATTTTTTATCACTAAATCCTAAATCGCTAGGCATTTTAGCCATAATAGACCATTGATTTACCCAAGCAAAGAAGCTTTTTTCTGCGTGAGGTTTTAAATAAAACTTTTCGCCTATATTTCTGTTAGTGCTATCTACGCTGTTTTGATTGTTTTTAAAAAACTTGCCTAACATATCCATATAACCCATATACCCCAAAGCCTCGGAACTAGTGCCAAGCTCTATAAAATCGTTAGGAGATGGCGTCGCGGTGCTTAAAAATCTATAAGGTATTTTCTTAATAAAAGATGTAATATTATTTTTAATTTTTCCGTCAAAGTTTTTTAATATACTGCTTTCATCTAGTATAACACATTTAAAGTCAGTTTCATTAAAATAATGCAATCGCTCGTAATTGCAAACTACTATCTTTTTTGTGTGCTTTCCGTCTTTTGATATTTCAATATCGTCGGTAATTTTACGCTCTTTTGCTTCTTTTATAAATTGAAAACCTACAGCTAAAGGCGTTAATATCAGCACTTTTTTATTAGTGTGATTAATAATGTTTTTTGCTATAGCAAGCTGTACTAAGGTTTTACCTAGTCCGGTATCTAAAAATATAGCGGATCGACCTTTTTTAATAGCTTTTTTAATTACATATTCTTGAAAATCAAAAGCACAATCCGGTATATAATTGGCTTTAAAACCAAAATCGCCGATACTGTGTTTTTTGTTTTCTAAAAACTTTAAGTATTCCATTTGTTAAAAATTTAATTAATATGCACCAAAAATAAAAAATTATTTTCATTAATTAAGCATAAAACAAAAAAAACTTTCATAAATAGAAAAACGCATCATTTCTGACGCGTTTAACTAATTAATCAAATTGGATAAAACAAATAACTATTAACCCCCTACAATAAATAGTTACACAAAACTAATGTTTTTTTTTCAATTACAAAAATTATTTTATATTTATTTTCCGCACATTTCGCACGTTTCTAAATTATTGTCATTTTCTTCTTTTGTTTCTTCAATAGGTAAATCATAAACTGGCAAGTCTAAACCCCAGTCTGTAATTTGTTTAACATCCCACTCATTAGCTAGTAAATCCCAATCCCATTCTCCGAAGCCGACGTTATCTTTTATTATAAATTCTTTTTTTTGTTCATCAGTCCATCCGGTAGCGATGTCAATCCAAACCTCAAACAGTCCGGCAGATTTACACGCCTTTAAACGCATATTTCCGCCTAGTACTATCATATTTTCATCAACTACTATTGGCCGCTTCTCTAACATCTCAGGAAACGTATTAATTGACTTGACTAATTTTTTAAATTTAGAATCTTTTATGAATCTAGGATTTTTTGGATTCTCTTTTACAGATGCAATGTTTACAAGTTTTTTCATTTGATTTCCCAGTGTTTGTCGTAAAAGTACAAATATAATTCCCAGCATTTACGTTGCGCTTCCTCCTGGTCATAAATTTTAGGAGATTTTTTAGTTTTTCCGTTATCATTAATTTCAATTTTTAAACCTTTAGTAGTTGGTAATATGCCTACAGTAATATTATTATTTAAACACCATTGCATAGCTTTTCGATGTTTGTCGGATACTGTAATCCTAATTTTTTTCTTTTTTTTAGGCATTAGTTTTTATTTAAAATGGTACATCGTCATCGGTAGCGACTTCATATTTTTTGTCGTTATCGTCGACATTTCGATATACTCCGCCTCTTTTGAAGTCAGGAGCGATGTCAAACTCGCCTAGCTGTCCGTTTTCTTTTCTCTTAACCTTTTCAACATACATTTTCACAGTATCGGAGTCGAATTTTGTTTTTTGCCCTATGCACCTGAAAACTATTAATCCATTGTAGGCCTTGTTAAAAAAGTCAGCAGAGCCGCTTATATCGTATAACGTTGGTTTTTTATAGTTTCCGTTTTCGCTTTCTATTTTTCTAGGATGCGCCACTAAAAAAAGATGCGTATTTGTTTGCTGGCAAAATTGCGTAATTTCAGAAAGCACTCTACCGATGTATGAATGGTCTCTTTGCGCTGAATGGTCAAGCATATTCCAAGGATCAATTACGCATACATTTATACCTTTTTGAAATACCAAATCCCTAAAAGCGTTTAAAATGCCTTTTAATGTTAAATTTTCTAAATCAATTTTAACCCAATAAAAATGATCCTTTATAAAATCCTTTGTATTATTAAGCTGTTCGTTATTGCAGTTGGTTTCATTTAATTTGTTTGCAATTCTTTTAATGTGGCCCTCATACGGAAATGACTCAGGCGCAAAAATACCGCAACGCATATCGTGATCTAAAGCCAAATTACAAAAAACCTGATCTATTACGTCAGACTTTCCGGAGTTTGGTATTCCGGTAACTACAGTCCATTCGCCCATAGACATTTTAAAAAATTCGTCTGAATTAGGCAACCCTATAGAATAGTTTTTTACGCCGGCTTCGTTGTAGCTTAATACAGATTTCCAAATATCCGAGATGTTTAAAATACCCTCTAACGGAAAGTTTTTAGGCTCATTTAAAACGCTTCTAAGCGTTTCAGCTCCTTTTTTAGTTAGCAATTCATTAGCGTCTTTATACTCGCCGAAATCTATGTATTTGCATTTATACGCTCCAAATCTTCGCGCTAGTTCATTTCTTAACTCAATGCCGGCAGTATCGTTGTCGGTGCAAAGTATAATCTCTTTTTTGTGCTTAAAATAAGTCCAGCAGTTGTCTAAATATTCTAATCGTTGGTTACCTTTACTCGCGCCATTTGGAACGCTACAAACGGAATAAATACCGCTTTCGTGCAAAGATAATGCGTCCATTTCTCCCTCAACGATGTAAATTTTATCCATCGTTTTAATGTTGTCCAAGCCGTAAAAAATTAGTTCAGCGCCTGACACCATTTTAAAGTTTTTTTCTGCATCTCTAAATTTAACGTTTACGAGTTCATTCTCTCTGTAGTAATTAAAATTTACAGCTTTACGCTTTGCGTTTACTTGTGGAAACCATTCGATAGACTGCCCTACTTTCCAATGCTTTAGAGTCGGCTCTGTAATGCCACGCGTTTTAAACCAATCTATAACAGCATCCGACAAATCTAATTTAATAGGATTGGGAACTATGTAATCTTGTTTTTTTTCAAATTTAGTAGTACCACCATAACCGCAGTTATGGCAGTTAAACAAGCCTTTATCTACATCAACAGATAAACATTTATCTTTTTTGTTTTTGCGTGTATGGCTGCATTTTGGACATTGTGTTTTAATCTTGCCAGTTGATTTATTGCCGACATCAATGTTAAAATCTTGAAATGTTTTCATAGGGTTAATTTGATTTTTGCTAAATTAAAAAAATATTTTTATTATTCTATTAATACAGAGCCATTTTTTAATAAAATTTCGTCGGATGTTTTTGTTAATGCTTCGCGATCAAAATCAAATGCTTTGCAAATCTCCTGGATTTTACAAAAATCATTAAAATTAAAATCATTTAAAAGCCATTTAATGAACTCAATTTTGTTAGATGTTAATTTATCCGATAAATCTCTATCGTCTACGGATTCGACTTTGTTATAGTACTCAGTCTCAATGTAAAGTAAATCCTCTATAGTTCGGTTTAAATTTAATTTAGTTCGCCTTTGAAATAATCCGGTGCTTTTTGCTTCCTCTAAATAATGCAAATTGATAAAAGAGGTTAAAATTGCTCCGCTAATCTTTTCTAATTGTCTGTCTGTTACTGTCATTTTAATTTAATTGATTGATTAATATTAATTTTTGAAATTTCTTTTTTTACTGTTTTTTTGTTTTTAAAATCTGTTGTTTTTGGTAGCGATTTTACAACCCATTTAAATTTTATATAATTTAACTTGAATAAATAAATTCCTTTCGGAGTGCTGTTAATGTAAATTGGAATATCGCCGTTTTTTTTGCTAACATCAACTAAATGTTTATACTTCTTTTTTTCTATAATTAAATCGTCGTAGTGTTTGGCCCTACATTTAAGCTCTATCCGGTGTTTTGTCGCTATGTCGTAGCAGTCCGATTTAGAATAACCTTTGCTAGTATCAACCAACAATTTATAATAGCTTACAGATAGCCATTTAAACAAGTCCGCCTCTTTCCATTTAGATAGCGGTTTACTTGTTGCCATCTTGAACGTATTTTTTTAACGCCTGAAATTCATTTGTTTGTAAAGTTTGTTTGATATTAAACTCAAATAGCTCACCTCCTTTGGTCTTTGCGCCTAACTCCATTTGTCCGTTAGCCGGTGATTTGTATAAATA
>ENA-OQVM01005016-OQVM01005016.1-marine-metagenome-genome-assembly--contig:-NODE-5016-length-12994-cov-6.589765_pt1 | contig 12994 bp, 9 predicted proteins | sample MGYA00237776_ERZ505498 | MGnify/ENA primary metagenome ERZ505498 (study PRJEB26159, sample SAMN06265151) | marine metagenome | isolation source: Helgoland LTER site | place: Germany:Helgoland, sampling... | reverse complement strand
CATTTCTGTATTCCTTCATAAGGTTGGAATACACCTTAACAGACTGTCTGATTGTGCAGGACCACTTCAATCAACCCGACAACAGCAACCATAGCGACGTCTGTCAGCCGTTTCGGTGATCATGAACGCGCAGCGTACGTCAGGTTGCCGGGCACTGATCTCGCTACATCCGATATTCAACCAATGTGCTCAGCCAAAAGTAATCCAGGCAGAACCCCATGGAACAGGCCCCGCCTTGTTGTCGCAGGCCCATATGGTCAGGTATCAATCTTGCACAAATTCAGTCCGTATCTTTTTGGGCAAACAAAAAGCGCTTTACGCGCCCATCACGTGGGGAAGCCAGCACTCAAGCCCGGCGGAGCGGGGCGACAGGAGTGGTGATTCGGTGTTCTGTTCTGCAACAGAGCAAACAGACACCTATCTTTTGTATAATTTATAAACTTTAAAATAGTTAGAGCAATACTTGAGATTTAATACATCTCTTTTAAAATCTTATTTATACTAACTATAACTCTCCTTTAGAGTGTAAAAAGAATTCCAAAAATCTATCATAGCGGCAGTAATTAAAACCCTTATACAAATAGGAATTACCGCAATGAATATTTTAAATCCAAAGTACATTAGTAATAAAGAAGTTAATAGTGCGTTATTTGGCGGCAATATTCTCGCAACCCGCGACCAGCTGGGCGAAGACGGAACCTATGATGAGGTGGCAACCGACCTCGGCATAGAAAGCATCCGTTATCCCGGCGGTTCCCTAACCGAACATTACTTTGACCTGGCCAATCCAGACAACGATCTGGTCAAAGATATCAACTCGGGAAAGCCAATTGATTTCTTACCCTATTCCGAGTTCATGAGTTATGCAGAGGACACGGGAAAGTCAGTCACGATCGTCCTGCCGACACAAAAATATTTTTCACATCAAGTAGATGGAAATGGAGACCGTTACGCGCAGATTGACGAAGACACCCTGCGCGGATTTGTACAAGATACTCTGGATGGCATCTATGGATCCCCCTCAATCCGCGCGTTTGAAATAGGCAATGAATACTGGGGCAGTGGACAGATGTCATCGGTTGAGTATGGTCGCGTCTCAAGCCGGATGGCTGAAATTGTAAACGACGAAATCAGCCATCACAGTGCGGCAGACAGCGCTTTTTCAGAGACTGAAATCGTCGTTCAAATGGGCGAAAATTACAATTTTGCAAACATGAATAAAGACTATGCCCACTATGATTCAGCAGATGAAAAAATTGCAGCTTTGAATAAGGATTACGATCTTGATCTTGACCGATCTATTTTAACGCCTGGCGGTAAAATATCTTGGCCGCAACTTGCGAACAAACTGATCATCAATGAGTTCGATACCGAGAGCGAACAAAACGCCATTGATGGTGTGGTCGCTCACATTTATTCAACAGCTCCTAATAACCTAAACAGTCGTTATTTTGATCTGAATACAATTAACAAAACATGGACTGAAAACTTTGATGATCTGTCCACCTATGTGACCGAGTGGAACTTACGAAGTAATACGGACGCTTTGGACAAAACCGAAGACTATGGCTTAAAACAAGCCCATGAATTGATCAATATGGTCGAGGCAATGACAGAAAACGATGTCGACGTCGCCCATATCTGGGCGGTTCAACATAGCAGCGCTGCAAACCTGTCCGGCGACGAAGGCGTCATCGAATTACGCATCCCCGGCGAGATGTTTCGCATGATGGGAAAAAGCCTTCCCGGCACCAAAGTGGTAGATTTGGGCCATCGCTTCACCTCAGAGACCGAAGCCTCAGACACACAGATGGATGTGCATGCCTTTAAGGGCGATGACAAATTGGTGGCCTATATTGCGTCCACAACCGATCATAGCAGCAGCCAAAATGTTGATTTTTCAAAACTGCTCGGCCAGACTGGAAAGGTGACGATTACGCGGCTTGGAGCCGTCGAAGGTCAAAACCCCGGCTTTCACCAAACCGTGCCCGAAGTTTCGTCAATCGACCCGGATGATGTTTTGGACGGCAGCACATTAACAGTTGAATTGGCCCCGTACGAAATCATTGAAGTGGTCTTTGATGATCCAGAATTTTCCTCTGAATTAACCACAATGACCCTAACCTGCCTGCCGATTGTGCACATTGCGGAAACTGAGGTCAACGACAGTGAACAACAGGTCAACGACGGCGCCCTAGAAGATGACGGCGGCGCTGGGGGCCTTGTCGGCGTTCTTGCAATGTTGCCCATGCTGTTACTGTTTTAAGGCCTCAAAGCGATTGTGCATCGCCTCAAAAACGGAGCGCCGTCAAACTATCAGTTTGGCGCCGCTCTGTGACGTTGCACATAGGCAACCAGCCCCGCCGTAGACCCGTCTTTGCCGGCACTGCTTTCCGCACCAGACAGCACCGGGCCCAGCGCTGTCGCCAATTCTTTACCCAGTTCAACACCCCATTGATCAAATGAATTGATGCCCAAAACCACCCCTTCGACAAACACCCGATGTTCGTATAATGCGATCACCCGGCCCAACATATCGGGGGTCATTTTGGGATAGAGCAGCGTCGTCGAGGGCCGGTTTCCAGTAAAAATACGGTGCCGCGACTGGCGGTCGAGGTCATCCCCCTGAAGGCCCTTTTTGATCATCAAACGCCGCGCATCGCTTAGGGAACGACCGCGCAAAAGGGCCTCTGACTGCGCCAGACAATTGGCCACCAGCAGATTGTGGTGCGCCGCAAGATCGGTCTCATGCCCCAGAGCGGCCAACATAAACTCGCACGGCACTATCCGCGTACCTTGGTGGATAAGTTGATAAAAAGCATGCTGGCCATTTGTGCCGGGCTCTCCCCAGACGATTGGGCCAGACGCATACGCCAGATCACTGCCGTCCATAGCTACGCCCTTGCCGTTGCTTTCCATCTCGAGCTGTTGGAGATACGCAGGCAGGCGCAACAAGCGCTGATCATAGGGCAAAACGGCGCGACTGGCATAGCCACATATCTGATTGTGCCAGATCCCCACTAGAGCCAGCATCACAGGCAAGTTTTGCTGTGGTTGCGCTTCTAGAAAGTGCCGGTCCATTGCCTGCGCGCCGCGTAAAAATTCATTGAACCGCAGGGGACCAATGGCCAGCATCAAGCTCAAGCCAATCGGCCCCCAGAGCGAATAGCGTCCGCCAACCCAATCCGCAAAGCCAAACACCCGGTCCGGCGCAATGCCGAAAGCCGCTGTTTTCTCCTGGGCTGAAGACAGCGCCACAAACTGTTGTGCCGGTGCGGTCACAGCTTTAGCCATCCAGTCGCGCGCACTTTTGGCGTTCGTCATCGTCTCAATGGTGGTAAAGGTTTTAGAGGCCACTATCACCAGCGTGGTGGCTGGATCCAATCCCCGCAGCGTATCAGCCAAATGTGCACCATCGATGTTTGACACAAAATGGCAGCGCGGCCCATCATGATAGGGCGCCAGCGCCAGACACGCCATTGCAGGCCCCAGATCAGAACCGCCAATACCGATGTTCACCACATCTGTTATCGCACCGCCCTGTCCTTGATACGCCCCTGATCGCAACGTGTTGGCGAATTCCGCCATCCGCTCAAGGCTCTTGCGCACTTCGGGCATAACGTCTGATCCCGCGACCATAACCGACCCACCGTCCAGATTGCGCAATGCCGTATGAAGAACCGCCCGCTCCTCGGTCTGGTTGATCATTTCACCTGAAAACATCGCCCGCGCCCGGCCCGCGACATCGCGGATTTGCAACAGATCAATCAGCGCCGTGCGTTCCTCTGCTCCGATATTGGTCTTGGAATAATCAAACACCATCTCCCCCAACTGACAGCGATAGTCTTTGGCCCGCTCCGCAGTGTCGAATAAGGACAGAATGGATCTGTCGGCAATCTCAGCGTAGCGCTTTTTCAGCTGCTCGAACATCATCTTTGTCCTGTGTCAGGGTGCCCAATGCACCGTTGTATCATTCAAAACCGCACAGACAGGTGCCACAGACGGTGTCAGGGTCTGCGCATGTTCCAAAGCCACGCGTTTGTCATCGCCCATAATCACGATATGTTTGTGTTCAGAGGCGTCCAGCACGCGCGCCGACAGGGTAATGCGGGCCTCGGGCGCACCGGGGGCACGCATCGCCACCAGCGCTGGCGCATCGGGCGCAAGGCCCTGTGTCAGCTTATCAGCGCCGGGGAATAACGACGCGGTGTGCATATCCGTCCCCATGCCCAACAACATCACCGCGATCGGCAAATGCGGCGCTAACCCGTCAGCCAGCGCAGGCAGCCCTTGCTCGGGGAACTCACAGGCGGCATAAAGCGGCAAATAACCCGCAGCAGCAGCGCGGTTGACCAACAGCCGCTGGCGCAGCAGCCGGGTGTTTGAACGCGGATCATCCTCGGGCAGCCAGCGCTCGTCACTGAGCATCACATCAACCTGCGCCCAGTCAAGATTTTTTCGACACAAAAGATCAAAAATCGGCCCCGGTGTGGTCCCCCCCGGCACGACAAAAGTCGCGCGCGGCCGATTTTGCAGAGCCGAGGTCAGATCTCGAGCAAGATGGTCTGTAATGTTTTCAATTAAGGCCTCACGATCCGCGTATTCAACCATCTGCATCATCGCACCTCGCGCCAGCGACGGTCGTCACGGTGCAGTAACATCATTGCATCATCCGGCCCAGAGCTACCAATATCATAGGGCGCCGGCCGGTCACCGCGCGTTTCCCATCCATTGATCAAAGGGTCGGTCCAGGCCCAGGCTGCCTCGACTTCGTCACCACGCATAAACAGGGTCTGATTGCCGCGGATGACATCCATAATCAACCGTTCATAAGCGTCTGGCACATCTGCGCTTTCGGCGCCCAAGGCCTCGGCAAAACTCATATCAAGGGGCACATCAACCAGACGCATCCCCCCCGGGCCCGGCTCTTTAATTGTCACATCCAGTGTCATGCCCTCATTGGGCTGTAACTGGATCGACAACACGTTGCGATGGGTTCCGCCCGCATCGGGAAAGATCGAATGTGGTGTGTCTTTGAAAACAATCGCAATCTCGGACGAGCGCGCCCGCAAGCATTTCCCACTGCGTAAATAAAAGGGCGTTCCAGCCCAGCGCCAGTTACTGATATGCGCCTTTAATGCGATAAAGCTTTCGGTTTTAGACGTAGGATTGCCCACGTCCTCTAAAAACCCGCTCTGTGTCTCATTGGCGCGGTACTGCCCGCGCACAAGATCCTGCGGCGCCACGGGATCCAGAGCTCGAATCACTTTAAGTTTTTCATCACGAACCGCATCGGGATCAAACTTGGCCGGTGGTTCCATTGCGATCAGACACAGCAACTGCATGAGATGGTTCTGCACCATATCGCGCATCGCCCCAGAGGTATCGTAATAACCGCCACGCCCACCAACACCGACTGTCTCGGCCACGGTGATTTGGATGTGGTCGACATATTGACTGTTCCATAACGGCTCGAACAGCATATTGCCAAAGCGCACTGCCATCAGGTTCTGTACGGTTTCTTTTCCGAGGTAATGGTCAATCCGGTACACTTGGTCTTCGTTGAAATGTACCGCCAGCGCCACATTCAAGGCCTTGGCACTGGCAAGGTCACGACCAAACGGTTTTTCCACAACAACGCGGCTGTTGTTGTCGACCAACCCATAGCTATGCAGCTGTTCAGCCAGCTCGCCAAACAGCGCCGGTGCAACCGAAAAGTAAAACGCCCGCACAACATCATCACGCAGCAGCGATCTAAGCGCGTCCCAGCCGCGGGTCCCTTTGGCGTCCACTGACACAAACCACAGATGCTTTAAAAAACCTTCTATCTGCGCCTGGTCTTCCACCGATGGTTTCGCAAACTCAATAATCGCCTCGGCAATCAATTTACGGTATTTAGCATCGTCCATCTCGCCCCGCGCCGCGCCAATGATTTGCGCCCTGTCGGGCATTTGTCCGGCACAGAAGCGGCGAAACAGCCCGGGCAGGATTTTCCGCCGCGCCAGATCACCGGTGCCGCCAAATATAACTAAATCAAACGGCGCGACTGGGATAATACGAGAGACCATGACAATTCCATTCTGTTAGCGCTAACTAAGCGTAACTTTAACTTTGATTTCGCCCAGAGTCTAACAGAGTGTTGCCGCATCACAAGAGTCTCAAAAACCATTTTGATTGAACCTCGTAATCAGATAATACGATGGTAGGTTCATCCTATCGATGGGTAAAACCCCTCGCGGCCAACCACTGGCAGCTGAAAAAACGCTGCGTCTCTGTTGGTGTCGCCAAACACGCCAACCCCAATAATTTTGGCAACCTTTGAAGATATGCATGGCGTCACAAATATAGTTTTGTCTTTGGGCGTTCGCTCAAAGCACTCGATATATAAATGCGTGTTCACACCGTGCTGTTACTTGTGACCCTTACAAAATACGCGAGGTGTGGATATACGGGCAAGGCTATTTTATATCGTATTTTTGTTGTCATATAAGCCCAACATCAAATCCACACTCATCCACAAGAGCAATGTATAAGACAGGATTACGGGCATATTCATGCACAATTATGCACCGAACAACACACAAAACATCTTAAAACCGCAAAACGTTCTCACAAATTACCTTACAAAATTGCGCAAATGGTGTTTTAGCCACGCGCAAAAATAAATCATTACGGCAAACTTATTTCACCACCACAGACTGGTGCCTGAACGCCGGTGGTCTCCGTACAAGAGGTCGGCAACCCGCGTGCCACCCTGACCGCAAGATATGCAAACGCCTGCGCCTCAAGCATATCCCCATCCAGCCCCACTGCCTCTACCGGCAGAACCGAACAGTCCAATACATCGGCAAGCCCCGCCATTAAAACAGGATTCAACCGCCCCCCCCCCGTCACCAAAACCCGTTCAGGTGGCGTCGGGCAATGGGTCATCCCTTGGGCTACAGAGCCTACAATCATCGCCGTCAGCGTGGCTGCGGCATCACCATCAGACAGATCTTGGACAAGAGCTGGCAACGCCGAAAAATCATCGCGATCAAGGGACTTTGGGGGCTTTTTCGCAAAATAATCAGCAGTTAAAAACTGCTCGACAAGCGCGGCTGCAACCGTACCCGATGCCGCCAGCGCCCCGTCGCGGTCACAACTCAGCCCCAAGCGTCGGTGCAGCAGATCATTGAGCGGCGCGTTGGCCGGCCCGGTGTCAAACGCCAGCAAGGCACACGCTGCCTCGGGGGCAGCCCTGCGCGGATCGACCCAAGTCAGATTGCCAACGCCGCCAAGGTTGAGAAAACACACCGGCTGCGATGCGCCAAGCCATTTGGCGCAGGCAAAATGAAAGAAAGGCGCCAGTGGCGCACCCTGCCCCCCCTGAGCCACATCGGCGCTGCGAAAATCCCAGACCACCGGCAGACCCAGTAAGCGGGCCAAGCGAGCCCCGTCACCCGCTTGATGGGTGCCCTGCCCGAGCGGGTCATGGGCCAAAGTCTGGCCATGAAACCCGATCAGATCAACTCCATCAAAACTACGCAGCACCTCGGCATGGGCCGTCTCACACAAAGCCGCTGCTTCTGCCACCAGCGGTGCGTCTGGCCAACAGCCCAAAGCCGCGCGCAAAACCTGCGCTTCACCGTCGCTATAGGGCCGGTATACTGCGGGGCCAAAGGCTGCAATCTCATGGCCATCGGTCACAACCACGGCCGCATCAACCCCGTCGAGGGATGTGCCAGACATCGCGCCCAGTGCTGTGATCGCCCTTTTGTGTAACATGGCCTCTTTCTTTACGCCGCCAGCAGAGATAGACATGCCGCGAATATGCGAGAGGGGCAAGCCATGACCTATCATCCGAAATCAGAATTTATCCATGTCATGATGGAGCGCGGCTATCTTGCGGACTGTACCGATTACCAAAGCTTGGATACTGCTTTGCTCAAAGGCGGCGTGCCCGGATATATTGGCTTTGACGCCACCGCAAGTTCCCTGCATGTCGGCAGTCTAATCCAGATCATGATGTTGCGCTGGCTGCAAAAGACCGGCAACAAGCCGATCACCCTGATGGGCGGCGGCACCACCAAGGTTGGGGACCCCAGTTTTCGCGCCGACGAGCGCCCCTTGCTGACACCGGCACAGATCGATGCTAATATCGCTGGAATTAAGAAGGTGTTTTCTGCCTATGTCAACTATGGTGACGGACCATCAGATGCGTTGATGATCAATAATGCCGAATGGCTGGATGGCTTGAATTATCTCGATTTTCTGCGCGATATCGGCCGCCATTTCAGCGTCAACCGCATGCTGAGCTTTGAATCGGTGAAATCTCGTCTTGATCGCGAACAATCGCTATCATTCCTTGAGTTCAACTATATGATTCTGCAAGCCTATGATTTCATGGAGCTCAATCGGCGCTATGGCTGCTTGCTGCAGATGGGTGGCTCAGATCAATGGGGCAATATCGTCAACGGGATCGACCTGACCCGGCGGGTCATTGATGGCGAGGTATATGGTCTAACATCGCCTCTGCTCACGACATCTGACGGCAAGAAAATGGGCAAATCTCTGGATGGGGCAATCTGGCTCAACCCAGATATGCTGTCAGCCTATGAATTTTGGCAGTTTTGGCGTAATACGACTGACGCCGACGTCAGCCGGTTTCTCAAGCTCTATACCGAGCTTCCGGTCGACGAATGCAACCGGCTTGGCGCTCTTGGCGGCGCTGAGATCAACGCAGCAAAAATTATTCTGGCCAATGAGGTGACCAGTTTATTGCACGGCGCACCGGCGGCGCAAAAGGCCGAACAGACCGCCCGTGACGTGTTTGAAAAGGGCGGCATCGGTGCGGATTTGCCAACCGTTACGCTCACAAGTGAAGATATCAGAGACGGCGTTTCGATCGTGCAGTTACTGGTACGCACCGGATTGGTGAAATCAGGAAAAGAGGCCAAGCGCCTAATCTCGGAAAACGGTGCTAAAATCGATGACGCGCCTTTGACCGATGCCGGCTTGATGATTGATCGCGTCGCACTGTCGGCGCCGATCAAACTGAGTGCGGGCAAAAAACGCCATGCTTTGGTCACGCTTCAATAGCCGGTTGCCCAACCAAACCACGACAGACTGCGCCCCAAGCGCGCGCGCAACAGCCATAATTCACCCACCTGTTTGCCTCTTGTATCTCGAAACCTCGAGCGCTTTCGAAAAGCCACACATTTCGTGCGCCACAAGCTGCCATTCGCAGCCTGCACTATTGGTATGAATGGGTATTGGTCCGCCGATTAGATCGCCGCGATAGCATTGCCTCGGATCAAGAAAATCCTGAACAGGGCCATTTTTTGATGCCGATCATTCTGCACTGAGACACGATTTCACGACAGAAAGTCCGGGTTACAGCCTTGAAATCAATGGGCAGCATCGCGCAATTTACTCAGAGCTCAACTCATTAGGCGAATTGACGCCATATGCTGCCGATGCAAATGAGCCCGATCTGCGTCATCTAGATTACGGCGTCAGGGCTCTCGGGATAAAGCGTGTAATTTGCGGATACAAACCTAAATTTCGCGCGTTGGATACAGGGCAAAAGATTGAGCTGGTCCAGCGGTTTCGGATACGGCGGGCAGAAAAGCGTCGCATTGGGCTTCTTTAATAAATGCCAAAATATTGTACGCCAGAGCGATTTAATTTATTGGACTCATTGGTGAGGGGGCTTCACGGCTGGAGCAAGATCGACAGTTTAACTAAGTTGTTTCTGAAGCGAATTCTCGAAGTCCATGAGGCGGAGTTTATCGAACTTCTAAGATCTAGGAGCCTCGATGCAGACGTCTGGCTTTGCCAAGCAAGCGAAGTGATATTTAAACGGAAAGGTGCCGCTTATGGGTTATATCAAGATGTAGCTATGGCAAATTGTGACACCTTAATCAATGATCCGGAAAAGTTCGTACAGACCGTTATAGGTTAGTGGATAAAAGACCTTATACGTTGGCACAAAAGAGAGACCGTACATTATCCGATCTAGCGTCGAAGACAGGGAGACAATAGCAAAGTGACACTGTATGCGCAGCGCAACATCAAAGCTGGCGAGCGCAAGGCAATCGTGGATCAACGTGCTGAGGTATAATGCGCCTTGCGCTAAGCTTGGGGTATTTCTTCAAATCTGAGGGAATGTGAGCATTCACTCTTATCAAATAGATTGCAAACTTAACCGAGCGCCTCGATCAGGGTATCGCAAAAGATCTTTGTGATTTGCGACAGCCGTGGTGATAGCTGGAGTTACCCCGGTTTTGTAGACACATTTTACCCGGTGCAGGAGAATACACATTGCCAATTGACTGCCCAGCGCCGGCCATCAGTAGCCTAACAGGGCACGACAATCCACCAATCGAATGACAAAAATGTTTCGGTTTTTGCCTTGGACAGTTTCTCGGCAACGAAGAATAATAATTGTAGACACTGCATTATGGCTGACTGCAACCTTGATTTGGCGGGCTTTTCCAAGAAAAAATCCAGTATCTAGATCGACGTGCAACCTCTATACCCAAAAAATATCGTAACTCCCAAGCACCCCAGCCGCCGACGGTTTTTTTGTCAGTTTTGATGTGAGTCTTCTTGGCCATTGGGCGCATGAATTTTCTGTTGTGGTCTGAATTTTGTGGCGCTGTGACGATTTATCTGAATCAGTGGTGGAATGGACCAAGTTGTTGCTCTTGAACACCTCCTCGCCACGGCTCTGCGCAGGATCGCCGAGTTGGAAGCCGCGTTGGCGAGCCTGGCGCAAGAGAATGCGGATCTGCGTCGTCAGTTGGCCAAGAACAGCAGTAATAGCAGCAAGCCGCCTTCGAGTGATGGGTTGAAGAAGCCGGCACCGCGTAGCCAGCGTGGTAAGTCCGGTAAGAAAAGTGGTGGCCAAGCTGGCCACCGAGGCGACACCCTACGTCAGAAAGCAAAGCCTAACTTTGTACACCGACATGAGGCTGTGTCCTGTGGCGCCTGTCAGTATGGCTTGACGGCGGGGATGATCAAGGGGGTGGAGAGGCGTCAGGTTTTTGACATACCGGTGCCGCGCCTGGAGGTTACAGAGCATCAGGCAGCGATTTATTGTTGTGGCCATTGCCGCGCCACGACGACGGCCACCTTTCCCGATGGCGTGAATGCACACGTGCAATACGGTAAGCGCATTCGGGCAGCGGCGGTCTACTGCAATGTTCAGCAGCTGATCCCCGAGGATCGGGTCTGCCAACTCCTGCGTGATTTGTTTGGTGCCACCAGCCTGTGCGCGGCCAGCGCGACCAACTGGGTGAACGGCGCAGCGCGTACCTTGGGTGGCGTCGTCGAGCACATTCTGGCCCGGCTCACTGAAGGCGGCGTTCGGCATCTGGATGAGACCGGACTTCGTGTTGCTGGCAAGCTGCACTGGCTGCACTCAATCAGCGATCCCGCCTTCACGCATTACCGCATCAGCGCCAAGCGCGGTGCTGTTCCATCCTTCCTGACCGGCGGGACAATTGTTCATGACCACTGGAAATCCTATTACGCCCATATGAGTGGGGTGGATGCTCATGCCCTGTGTGGGGCGCATCATTTACGCGAGCTCAAGGCTATCGAAGAGATCGAAAAGGAGCCGTGGGCGTGCGCGATGAGCGTGCTGCTCAACAGCGCCAATCAGCTCAAGAGCGCGGCTCAGGGGCGAGGCGAGACCGAACTCCACGCGTCGGTTCACCACGCCATCCTCACCAAATATATGGCGATCCTCACCGAGGGCCTCGCCTTCCATGAGCGACAAGACCCACTGGCTAGACGTCCTGACGCGCGAGGCCGAAAAGCCAAGCGGCCAGGCCACAACCTTCTGGTCCGCTTGCGCGACTACCGTGATGACGTCCTGAGGTTCCTTACGGACTTCACAGTTCCCTTCACCAACAATCAGGCCGAACGGGACCTGCGCATGATGAAGTTGCGCATGAAAATCTCGGGAACTTTCCGCACTCTCGAGGGTGCGCAGGTCTTCGCTGATATTAGGTCCATCATTTCGACGGTCAGAAAACACGGGGACAATATCAGCGAAACACTCGCCCTATCACCAAAACAGATCATCGCTCGGATCTAAAGTCGCGAGTGCTACCCAAAACTCGATATCCGCTGGGGTGCTTGGGAGTTAAAGCAAAAATATGATTTACATCACCCCTCGCGCTCTAACTTTTTACGCGCCAATTTACGGGCACGGCTAATTGCTTCAGCTTTATTACGCGCTTTTTTCTCTGACGGTTTCTCAAAATGTTGCTTGAGCTTCATTTCACGAAAGACGCCTTCGCTTTGTAGTTTTTTCTTCAAGACCCGAAGAGCTTGATCGACATTGTTGTCACGAACACTAACCTGCATGTAGTTTTCAATACCTTTTTGGGATAAAATTGCAACAATTTGCATTTCATAAAAATTGTATCGGGGAGGCATTTCTTTGTCCAGCCCTATCAGATACGAAATGGAAGCGCCCACCCGAAGTGGCAAATCCCAAATTCAACAGCGCAACCGATACTCCCGGCGTTTCGAGCGGAATGCTCCTTGAAATGCGCTTGTGTGGCCCGTTCTTGTTCCAAAGGCAGGTAGCCCTGACGCTGGCGATCCAACGTAAGACACCCGCAATATATCCAATATACTATGAGGATTGTGACGCTACGGGTGCCTGGGTGGATGTATTGTGCTACTTGAGCGTCTCTAGTGATTTTTTAGGTAGAGCTTGATTTCTCAGAACTCCTAACCATATCGCTAAGATCATCGTGTCCTATGGAAAATTGTATCATGGAAATGGACCTTCAGAGCGCAGTTAATCAGATTCAAACCAGTAAGGACCCTGTCGGGAAGCTCGGAGAGTTGATCTTGGCAAGCGGTTGTTTTTGGAGCTCGACCGAAGCGACGGATCCCAGTAAGATTTTTAACATCCAGCTCTATGGTGTCCACGGTATGGGTATACGCGCTGCAGCAGCACTGAATGACTGGACGAACAAGGCAAAAATCCTCG
>ENA-OQVM01005013-OQVM01005013.1-marine-metagenome-genome-assembly--contig:-NODE-5013-length-13006-cov-27.973393_pt1 | contig 13006 bp, 10 predicted proteins | sample MGYA00237776_ERZ505498 | MGnify/ENA primary metagenome ERZ505498 (study PRJEB26159, sample SAMN06265151) | marine metagenome | isolation source: Helgoland LTER site | place: Germany:Helgoland, sampling... | reverse complement strand
AAGTCGGGTATTTAACTCGATGTTAGGGAGAGTAATTAGAATGAGAAAAATATTTTTAGCGACCTCAATGTTAATATTAGGTATGTCCAGTTCTGTTTGGGCTGCACCTAGCGGAACTCTTAAGCAAGCACATGATTTAGGGTTTGGTGAAAACTCAAGTTTAGATCCTATTTCAAAGGGCAGAGTTTTCCAAATGACTGACAAACTTATGGATAGACTGGTTAGACCATCTACCGATGGAACACCGGGTCCTGATTTAGCTGAAAGTTGGTCTGCCAATGCGGATGCTACGGTCTGGACATTTAATATTCGTAAAGGGGTCAAGTTCCATGATGGATCATCTTTAAACGCTGATGATGTTATGTATAGTTTTACGAGAGTTTTAGATCCAGAAATAGCAAGTCCAGCGCGATCAGCGGTAAAAATGATAGATACAATGAGGAAAGTTGATAGCCATACGGTCGAGTTTTCATTGAATACTCCTTTTGCTGATTTACCTCTTACCTTGATGGATTATAGATTACGCATCTTACCGGACGGCTCTGGAGATACTATTGCACAAACGGGTATAGGGACGGGACCTTTCAAGTTACAAAAATTAGATTTCCAAGGAACAACTACATTAGTAGCAAATGAAGATTACTGGGGTGGAGCACCTGGTGTAGCTAAGGTTGTAGTATCCACTACTCCTCCATCACATGTAGGGGTCATCTCAAAAAAGGGATCGTCTAATTCGTTAAAAGTAATTATTATGTCGTCTTGAATAACACATTCTTCGTCTGAAACTATAGCTACATACTCTCCAGAGTTTGGTGAACTCACAGTAATTGAAGGACCATCAGCACCAGCAATTGTTTCTCCGTTTAGGGTCCATTCATAAATAGCAGTTGGTGAATTAATATCAACATTTAAAAAAATATCTTCATCTCCAATACACAAATCTTGATCTGGAGGAAGTTCAACTACATAAGGAGGATCTTCATCAACAGTCACTATTACCTCATCTTCTACATTAACTCTAAAACCTGAGCAGGTAGTATAAGTTACTTTAGATGTATAGGTGGTGGTAGATTCTGGAGAGACATCAATAGTAGGTTCATTAGAAATAAACTCTGCTGTTCCATCATTAACAGAATCTATATCTCCAGCAAACCATTCAAATAGTGTAACCGTATCTCCACTAGGAGTAAATCTCCATGCTTCTTCTTGAGCAGTCCAGGGTCCATCACTTGTATTTCTTCCTTCTGGGACATAAGCTATAGTACCACTATGATTTTGTATTCCAAGAGCTGCAGCATCATTTTGCCAAGCAGTACCGCTTTGATCATTCGGCTTATTTAGTATGTAAATATCAATTATGTTAGTCGTTTCATATATAACAGCCATATGAGTAGCTAATTGAGAGTTATCACCAAAGAGAGGAACATCAAAGAAACTCACTGCTAAAACTCGATTTGGATATTCTCCAATAATTTCCCATGCGATTTCTTCATTAGCTCCTAAAACAGATGGATCTATATCATGAACCGGTGAAAATATATTAGCCTCTCCCAACGCATCTTGTGTGTTGTTTGGTAAATTAGCACTAAAATTCCAAGCGTTAGTACCTGCGCCTGTATCATTAGGGTCTACATCAAATCTTATTACTCCATTAGAACCTACTTGAAATTGTCCTTCTTGGTTACCAAAAAAACAGAATCCATTAGTAAAAGGTATATCTTGTGCGTTATCCCATGCATCATCAATATTAGTATTGACAGAATTTGCAAGACCTTCAAAAGGAAAAGGAGGAACAAAGGGTATTTCACTTAAATTATAAATATTAGTTTCTCCAATATCTAAAAAACTAGCAGATAATTGTGTGGAAGTTTCACAGCCCAACAATACATCTTCTCCGGCATCAACATATGCAAATCCTGCTGCCGATGAGCCAACAATCAGCTGTATAGGCACTGCTAAAATTGTAGTAGAATCATCTGAACAGCTACTATCAGAGACGGTTAAAGTAACATCGAAAATTCCAGCAGTAGTGTAAGTATGTTCAAGATTTTGTCCAATACCAGTAGTACCATCACCAAAATCCCAAGTATAAACAGCACTAGCATTAGAAACTGCAAAATCTGCAGATCCTTGAAACTGAACTGCTTCGTCAACATCAACACTAAGCTGAAAATCTGTTAACTCAGGAGTTGTACTAATTAATGGGTTAGAAATCTCTTGACATGGCTCAAAACAAGAAATATTAGCTTCCCATCCAGCAAAGCCTACGGTATTATTACTTTGAAAAGTTATAGTCAAACATCCTTCTGGATTATCTGCATTAATTTCAGCTGTAATAATACCTGGGACACTAGAAGCCCCAGATGTCATCGTACCAACGTATGGTGTTCCAGTTCCAGAATCATCCTCACCATTATATATAATCATAAAGTCATCTGACGGAACTCCGCCTGATATATTTCCTAAAACTGAGAATGCTGTAAATTCTAACTGTATTGCTTGTCCAGTACCAGGACTATCAGGGCAAATAGTTATTGAATGGTCTTCAATATTTTCGTAGTTTTCTCCATTTGAAGCTGCATTAGAATCAGTAAAAATTCCTTCACAAACAGAAATTATTTGGTCATTATACTCATCAATTTCATATACAGTTTGGGTATATGAAAACTGTGCACAGAAAAATAAAACAAAAAAGAAGTATTTAATTAAATAATTCATCTGTTAAATCTATTTTTAATATAAATCACATAATTTGAATTATCAACTCGGTATCTATATGTCTTTTTATTATCCACATTACTGAAGATATAAATGAGTGGGTTAAAGGTCTTAATATTAAAAATAGGTCTACTTATTTTATCGTTAATTAGCTGAACACTTGATAAAAGTGGTATCATCTCCAAGTCTTTCAAATTATACTCAACTATTGAAACTTTATTTCTTATAAAATGCTTTATTGATACTAACTGTTGTTTATTAAATTTATAATCCTCACCAAAAGCTTCAATTATGAGTTTTTTTTCATTAGAATTAATTGGATCATTTACATTTTCAGGATAATCAATTATCCAATTAGTATTATGAAGATTTGGATATTTTAACTTTGGTGTATTTTGTGAAAAAGAGGCAGTAAAGCAAACAAACACTAAAAATAAAATAAATAATTCCTTAAAATTCATGTAATAATAGTTTCAACTAATTTAAGATTAAAATCCAATCCAAAAAAAGTTTAATTAAAGCTAAATTAAATTAATTTTTTAGATAACAGAAATTATAATAAATTTAACATTTTATATTATTTATAAATACCCAACTTTAGTATTTATCATTATCTTTGAATTACGTCTAATTTAGAAATTTAAAAATAAAAATGAAAGAAAATAATTTAGCAAAACACATTGATAATTTCGGAGATGACCATCTAGGTTCATCTACTGAAACTCCATTAAGAATTGATGCTTTTGAATTATCCGACAATGAAAAAATATCAATTATTGAAGAAAACATGAGGAATATTCTTCATACACTAGGCCTAGATTTAACAGATGATAGCTTAAAAGGCACTCCAAAAAGAGTTGCCAAAGCATTTGTTAATGAGATTTTTGGAGGTTTAAACCCTATAAAAAAACCTGTGTCTTCTACCTTTGATAACAAATATCAGTATAGTGAAATGTTAGTAGAAAAAAATATTTCTGTATACTCCACTTGTGAACATCATTTATTACCAATTGTTGGTAAAGCACATATTGCTTATATTTCAAATGGCACAGTGGTAGGTCTTTCAAAAATGAATAGAATCGTAGATTATTTTGCAAAAAGACCACAAGTTCAAGAAAGATTAACGATTCAAGTGGTAAAAGAATTACAAAGTGTATTAAACACTGATAGTGTTGCTTGTGTAATTGATGCTAAACATTTGTGCGTAAATTCCAGAGGAATTAAAGATATAGGCTGTAGCACAATAACAAGTGAGTTTGGCGGTGAATTCAAAAAACCTGAAGTAAGAGAAGAGTTTTTGAAATATATTCAATTAGAAACTTCTTTTGAAGGTTTATAATTCTTAACTTTAATTAATGTCTACTTACCAAGATAACAAACTACATATATACAACTCTTTAACTGGCAAGAAAGAAAAACTTAAGCCAATTAACGAAAAAAGTGTTGGAATGTACGTATGTGGTCCTACTGTATATAGTAATGTTCACCTAGGCAATGTTAGAACATTTATGTCATTTGATATTATATATCGATATCTTCTTCATTTAGGCTACAAAGTTCGCTATGTTAGAAATATTACTGATGCTGGGCATCTTGAAAATGATTCAGATAATGGAGAAGATAGAATAAGTAAAAAAGCTAGGCTTGAGGAAATTGAACCAATGGAAGTTGTTCAAAAATACACTGTAGATTTTCACAATACTTTAAATCAATTTAATTTACTTCCACCTAGTATTGAACCTACTGCAACTGGACATATAATTGAGCAAATAGAGATTATAAAAACTATTCTTAAAAACAAGCTTGCTTACGAAGTCAATGGGTCCATATATTTTGATGTAATAAAGTATAATAAAACAAATAATTATGGAATTTTAAGTAAAAGAAATATTGAAGACTTAGTTCATAACTCTAGAAAATTAGATGGTCAAATTGATAAAAAAAGTCCTCAAGATTTCGCACTTTGGAAAAAAGCAGATGATAGCCATATAATGAAATGGAACTCTCCGTGGGGATTAGGTTTTCCTGGATGGCATCTAGAATGCACTGCAATGAGCACTAAATATCTAGGTGATAATTTTGATATTCATGGTGGTGGAATGGATTTAAAATTTCCACATCATGAATGTGAAATAGCACAATCTATCGCATGTAATAACACTAGCCCCGCTAATATTTGGATGCATGCAAATATGCTGACATTAAATGGCAACAAAATGGCTAAATCTACTGGGAATAACATTTTACCAGGGGATATTTTATCAGGAAACAACTCCATTTTAAATAAACCGTTTTCTTCTAGTGTTATACGTTTTTTCATACTCCAAGCTCATTACAGAAGTGTTTTAGATTTTAGCAGTGAAGCAATTGAAGCTTCTGAAAAAGGATTTAATAAGCTAATGGAAGCTCAAAAAAGTTTGAGTAAATTAAAAAGCTCAACTTCCTCAGATTTTGATATTAATAATTGGGTTACAAATTGTTACAATGCTTTAAACGATGATTTTAATACTCCTATATTAATTGCAGAACTATTTAACTCAGTAAAATTTATCAATCAGGTTAAAATGGGGAAATCTAAAATATCTATAAATGATTTGAAAATTATTCAAGAGAAATTTAATGAGTTTGTTTTTGATATTTTAGGCTTAGAAATTAATACTAGTTCTGATTCCAATTCTGACAAACTAGATTCTGCAGTGGGCTTACTAATTGAACTAAGAAACCAAGCTAGGTTAAATAAAAATTATGCTTTAAGTGATAAAATTAGAGATGATTTAAGTAAAGGTGGTATTACATTAAATGATAGTAATAACGAAACTACATATTCAATTAATTGAAAATGAAAATTCTAACTTTACCTTTAATTTTTTTAATTAAACTTTATCAAAATTTAATTTCACCTTTTACTCCAGCTACTTGTAGATTTCAGCCTACATGTTCACAATATTCAATAGAAGCATTAAAAGAACATGGAGTTTTTAAAGGTTCGAAATTGATGATTGTAAGAGTATTCAGCTGTCACCCTTGGGGTAAATCAGGATATGATCCTGTACCAAAAAAAGATATTAAAAAATAAAATTTATAAAATATGTATGCATTAGACTTAGTTTGGAACCCTTCTTCAGAGGGTATTAACATATTTGGAAAGTTCACTATTCATTACTATAGTTTAATGTGGATAGCTGCATTTACGATTGGGCATTATTTAATGAAAAAAATATACAAAAAAGAATCTTTAAGTGAAGAAAGCTTAGACTCTTTATTTATGTATACTATTCTAGGTACTATCATTGGAGCTAGATTAGGTCACGTAATTTTTTACCAACCAGAACTATTTAAACAAGACTTTCTAAGTGTTTTTCTTCCTTTTAGATTTAATCCTTCTTTTCAATTCACTGGTTTTAGAGGTCTTGCTAGTCATGGAGCAGCCATTGGAATAATTTTTTCAATGTACTTATATAACAATAAAGTCTTAAAGAAGAATATTTTATGGATTTTAGATAGGCTTGTTATTCCTGTCTCAATAGGGGCTGTGTTTATTCGAATTGGAAACTTTTTTAATTCAGAAATAATTGGCCATAAAACTGATAGTATATTTGGGGTTGTATTTAAAGCAATCGGAGAAACGGAACCAAGACATCCTGGTCAACTATATGAAGCATTTGGATATCTAATTGTATTTATAATAGTTTATTTTACATATTGGAAAACTTCAAAAGCATTAAAATCCGGCTATATGTTTGGTTTATTTTTAACTCTTTTATGGGTAACAAGGTTTATTGTTGAATTCTTTAAAGAGGCACAAGTCACTGGGAGAGAAGACTGGGTTCTTGGAATGAACACAGGTCAAACACTTAGTATTCCATTTATATTACTCGGTATTTATTATATGCTTAGAAAATGATAAAAATATTAAGAGTAATTAGCTATTTAGAAGGTATATCATATGTTTTATTACTATTTATAGCAGTACCGATAAAGTATTACGCCAATGATCCATCTCTTGTTAAACTACTTGGAATGCCTCATGGGCTTTTATTTGTTGCTTTCGTTATAGTATCTTTAATGAATAGCAAAAAATATGATTGGAGTTTTATAAAAACTGTATTTGTATTAATTTCTTCAATAATTCCTTTTGGAACATTTTATGTAGATTATAAATACTTCAAAACTAATGCACAAAGGGACTAAAGGTTATTAGCTTTCTAACTTTAAATTAAAAAAACCTCAACAAATTATTGAGGTTTTTTTTTAAAATTTATTTTACTGATTTACCAATTGTATCACGCATAATTGGAGTTGCTATAAATACTGAAGAATATGTACCTACTAAAACACCTACAATAAGTGCAAATAACAAACCTCTTAGCGAGTCTGCCCCTAAAAAGAACATTGACATTAATACAACTAAAGTTGTAAATGAAGTATTTAAAGTTCTACTTAGAGTACTATTTAAAGCAGAATTTACAATTTTATTAAATTCCCATGTTGAATGCTCATCAATAAATTCTCTAATTCTATCAAATACTACAACAGTATCATTTAGCGAATAACCAATTACTGTAAGTATAGCTGCAATAAACGCTTGATCTATTTCCATATTAAATGGCATGTACTTATATGTTAACGAGAATATTCCAAGTACTATTAATACATCATGAAAAACAGCAGCAACTGCCCCAAGAGAGAATTGCCATTTTTTGAATCGGAGCAAGATATATAAAAACACTACTACTAGAGAAGCTAAAACAGCCCATAGTGAGGATTGTTTAATATCATCTGCAATAGTTGGACTCACTTTACCAGAAAGAACTTTACCCACATTATTTTCAGCATTTAAAAACTCTGAGTAAGAATAATCTTTCGGCAAAAATTTAACTAGAGATTTAAATAATTTATTTTGCACTTCTTCGTCAACTTCTGCAGAGTTTTCATCTACTTTATATTTAGTTGATATTTTTAGCTGATTCGCTGATCCAATAGTTTTAACTTCTGAACTACCAAACATTGCGTTAGTTTCTAACTTAACATCTTCAGTGCTTACATCTTGTGCAAACCTAACCGTATAAGTTCTACCTCCTACAAAGTCAATACCTTGATCAAGTCCTGTCGTAAATAACGAAGCCAAACCTGCAGTAATAATTGCTCCAGAGATTAAGTATGTAATTTTAGTTTTTTTAAGAAAATCAACTGAGATATTTCTGAATAGACCTTTGGTAAGTGAAGTTGAGAAATCTAATTTCCCGCCTCTGTTTGTGTTCCATTCTATTAATATTCTTGTAATAAAAATAGCAGTAAATAAAGAAGTTAGAATACCAATTAATAAAGTAGTTGCAAAACCTTTTATCGGACCTGTACCTAAAGAAAATAATATTAATGCTGTTAAACCAGTTGTAATATTTGCATCTAATATAGAAGACAAAGCGTTTGCAAAACCATCTTCAATAGCAGCAACTTGTTTTTTACCTTTTATTATCTCTTCTCTTACTCTTTCATAAATAAGAACATTAGCATCAACTGCAATACCTATTGTAAGTACTATACCAGCAATTCCTGGTAATGTTAACACAGCTCCTAAACCTGCTAGAACTCCGAATATTAGAATGATATTCAAAACAAGGGCAATATTTGAATATATACCCGCTTTACCGTAGTAAAATATCATCCACAATAATACTAATAATAGTGCTATAATAAAAGATCTAGAACCAGTCTCTATAGCTTCTTTTCCAAGTGAAGGACCAACTTCATCAGCTTGAACTATATCTGCAGAAGCAGGAAGCTTCCCGGCTCTTAAAACATTAGCTAAATCAATTGCTTCTTCTAATGTGAATGTTCCTGATATTTCAGAATTACCTCCAGAAATAGCGCCAGTAGTTACACCCGGAGCAGAATAAACAGTCTCATCTAATACTATAGCAATTTGACTTCCTTTAGTAAAAGCGTTACCTGTCATTTTTTCCCAAACCTTGGCACCCTTAGCATTCATTTGCATACTTACTGTAGGCTCTCCGGATGGAGAATATGATTGTCTTGCATCCGTAATTACAGAACCACTTAATTCAGGTTTGTTATCTCTATTTCCTTGAAGAACATATAAATCTGTTAACTCATTTCCTTCAATATCTAATGTTGGAATTCCCCATACAAACTTAGCATATCTTTGTTCAGCAGAAAGCAAAGATTTAACCTCAGGCATTTTAAGGTAATCCGTAATTTTTTGTTTTTCTTTAACTTTAAAAGTTGCAATAACAGGACCTCCAGCATAACCAAGTAAAGGGTTATTTGGGTAGCCAGGAATTGCATCCAAAATTGGGTTAACATCAACAAAAGTTGAATCTGAATCAGTTCCTAATAAATCATCAATTTCACTATTAGCGTCATCAGAACTTACTGATACTTCCTCGGAATCTACCATTGATTTAGCTACTTCATTTGCTTGTACTATAAAATTTAAAAAATCTTGACCTTTAAAAGCATCCCAAAACTCTAATTGGGCTGTACTTTGAAGTAAATTTTTAACTCTTTCAATATCTTTAGCTCCGGGTAATTCTACTAATATTCTTCCTGAATTACCTAATCTTTGAATATTTGGTTGAGTAACTCCAAACTTATCTATTCGTTTTCTTAAAACTTCAAAAGCAGAAATAATAGACTCGTCTATTTTTTCTTTGATTATGGGTTGTACATCTTGATCGTCCATATCAAAAGTAATTTCCTCACTCAAACTTCTGTTAGCAAAGATATCAGGAGAAGCAAGTTTGGTATCTCCTTTAATTGCATCAAATGCTACGAAAAAATCTTCTAGATAAGTGTTTTGGCTATTTTTTTGTATTTCTTCAGCATCAACAAGTGCTTGATTAAATAAAGGATCTCTACTATTATTGGATAGACCTTTTAAAATATCTTTTACAGAAATTTGAAGAATTACATTTATACCACCTTTTAAATCTAGACCTAAATTCATAGCTCTATCCTTAACTTCATTAAAAGTGTAATCAGATATTCCTATATCAAAAACAGATGTATTAGATAAAGAATCCAAATAATTAGCTTCAACTAAATTTCTTTGTTTATCAAAATCAGTTTGTGATTCTGATACTTTATTTATAGCATACTTAGCTGCATTATCTTCAACCTGATTAGCTTTAAAAGTAAAGGATAGCTGGTATATACTAACCAAACCAAACATTAAAGCAAATAATTTTATTAATCCTTTATTCTGCATTGTGATGTATTTTATTCAATTTAAAAACGAGCAAATATATGATTTAACTAATAAATTGACAACAGAAATGACTCATTTCTAAATTCATCAATTAACTGGAAACAAAAATAATCCAGAATTTTAATAATGATTTATAAAGCTAAAAGATTATTTGTTTTCTTAACTCCTTCGGCACTTTCGTGTAAATGCTTCAAATCAGCTTCGCTTAATTCTATCTTAACTATTTCTTCAATACCATTTTTTCCAAGGATTACAGGTGCACCTATACAAAGATCGTTAATTCCATATTCACCTTCTAAAAAGACGGAGCACGGAAACATTTTCTTTTGGTCACAAGCAATTGCTTGAACTAATCCACTTACGGCAGCACCAGGTGCATACCATGCAGATGTTCCAAGTAATTTTGTAAGTGTTGCTCCCCCTACTTTAGTATCTTTTTTTACTTTTTCAAGCCTTTCATTAGAAACAAATTCAGAAACATTTATACTATTTCTTGTAGCGTTTGAAATTAAAGGAACCATTCCCACATCACTATGACCACCGATAACCATGCCATCAATATCACTAATTGGTGCATTTAATGCTTCTGCTAATCTATATTTAAATCTTGCAGAGTCAAGAGCTCCACCCATTCCAATAATTTTATTTTTAGGTAAATCTGTTGTTTTATGCACTAAATACGTCATTGAATCCATTGGATTACTAACAATAATTAGAATAGTATCAGGGGAGTGCTTTATTAGATTAGATGTAACTGTTTTCACAATTCCTGCATTTATTCCAATTAATTCTTCTCTTGTCATTCCAGGTTTACGAGGTATTCCTGATGTAACAACACAAATAGAGCTATTTGCTGTTTTACTGTAATCATTGGTAGTACCAGTAATTTTAGTATCAAAATTATTTAATGAAGCTGTCTGCATTAAATCCATTGCTTTACCTTCAGCAAATCCTTCTTTAATGTCTAATAAAACAACTTCAGAAGCAAAATCTTTTATGGCTATATATTCAGCACAACTAGCACCGACTGCTCCAGCACCAACAACAGTTATTTTCATAATTATATTTTTATTAGTTAAGCATCTATGTTAGCATAGATAGCATTCTTTTCGATAAACTCTCTTCTAGGAGGAACTTCATCGCCCATAAGCATAGAAAAAATTCTATCTGCTTCAATCATGTTTTCAATTTCAACTTGTCTCAAGGTTCTAAATTCAGGGTTCATTGTTGTATCCCATAATTGAGAAGCATTCATTTCACCTAAACCTTTATACCTTTGGATTTTAACACCATCACCATACTTTTGCATAATTAGATCTCTTTGATCATCATCCCAAGCATATTCTTTTTTAGCGCCTTTTTTAACCAAATATAATGGTGGTGTAGCTATATATATGTGACCTCCTTCAATTAACTCTTTCATGTATCTAAAAAAGAAAGTTAAAATAAGTGTAGCAATATGACTACCATCAATATCGGCATCACACATAATTACAACTTTATGGTATCTAAGTTTTGTAAGGTTTAAAGCTTTTGAATCTTCTTCTGTTCCGATTGTAACCCCTAGGGCAGTGAAAATATTTTTAATTTCTTCATTTTCAAAAACTTTATGTTGCATCGCTTTTTCAACATTCAGTATTTTTCCCCTAAGGGGAAGTATTGCTTGAAAAGCTCTATCTCTGCCTTGTTTGGCAGTACCACCAGCTGAATCTCCCTCAACAAGAAAAACTTCACATTTAGCCGGGTCTTGTTCAGAACAATCAGATAATTTTCCTGGCAATCCTCCTAAACTCATGACAGTTTTTCTTTGAACCATCTCACGAGCCTTTTGGGCAGCAGTTCTAGCTTGAGCTGCTAGTATTACTTTTTGTACAATTATTTTAGCATCATCAGGATGTTCTTCTAAATAATCTGTCAACATTTCTGAAACAGCCTGACTAACACTAGAGGAAACCTCTCTATTTCCAAGCTTGGTTTTAGTTTGCCCCTCAAATTGAGGTTCTGCTACTTTAACAGAAATTATAGCAGTCAGACCTTCTCTAAAATCATCTCCTGAAATTTCAAATTTTAATTTATCTAACATCCCAGATCCATCGGCATATTTTTTTAGTGTATGTGTTAAGCCTCTTCTAAAACCTGAAAGGTGTGTTCCACCTTCATGAGTATTGATATTGTTAACGTAAGAATGTAAGTTTTCTGAATAAGAAGTATTGTAAGCCATCGCTACTTCAACAGGGACACCATTTTTTTCTCCTTCGAATGAAATAACATCTTTCATTAAAGGCTCTCTATTTCCGTCTAGAAACTTAATAAACTCTTTTAACCCTTCTTTTGAATGAAAAGTTTCATTAATAAACTCACCTTTTTCATCCTTATTTCTTTTATCAACTAGAATTACTGTAATTCCTTTATTTAAATAAGCTAATTCTCTTAATCGAGATGCTAAGATATCGTAACTGTACTCAAGGGTTTGAGTAAAAATAGTAGAATCTGGCTTAAAAGTAACCATTGTACCTCTCTTGTCAGTAGTACCAACTTCTTTAACAGGGCTTAATGATTTACCTCTGACATAATCTTGTTCATATATTTTACCATTTCTATAGACAGTAGCTTTCAAACTCTCTGAAAGTGCATTTACACAACTTACACCTACTCCGTGAAGACCACCAGAAACCTTATAAGAATCTTTATCAAATTTACCACCAGCCCCAATTTTAGTCATTACGACTTCCAAAGCAGAAACTCCTTCTTTTTTATGAATATCTACCGGAATTCCTCTACCGTCATCAATAGTTGTTACAGAATTATCTTCGTTTATTACGACAGAAATCTCATTACAATGACCGGCTAAGGCCTCGTCAATTGAATTATCTACAACCTCATAAACTAAATGATGTAGACCTCTTGTACCAACATCACCAATATACATTGAAGGACGCATCCTAACATGCTCCATTCCTTCCAGAGCCTGAATACTATCCGCAGAATAGCTTTGCTTATTTTCACTCATAAATTATATTTTTAATTGAATTTTTTTTAATAAAAAAACTAATGAAAAAT
>ENA-OQVM01005009-OQVM01005009.1-marine-metagenome-genome-assembly--contig:-NODE-5009-length-13017-cov-3.166770_pt1 | contig 13017 bp, 18 predicted proteins | sample MGYA00237776_ERZ505498 | MGnify/ENA primary metagenome ERZ505498 (study PRJEB26159, sample SAMN06265151) | marine metagenome | isolation source: Helgoland LTER site | place: Germany:Helgoland, sampling... | reverse complement strand
TCCGATCTCCTCGCCGCATACATGAATTATCTGAAAGAAGGTAACAGGCCGATTCCTTTTGTCACAGAAGGCCTTGCTGGACCTCATATCCCTTACCCAATTGGTGCTGGCAAATACGGCGCAAAGGGCAACGTACAGATGTACGACCAGGTTATTAACCAGGGCAAGGGATTATCGGCATCGCAACAGCCAAAGCGATCTAACTTTTCGAGCAACTTCCTCGGCGACATGAGTCGGGCAACAATTGATGAGCAGATGATGACTGTATTCGGTGGGGCAACTGCGCCACCTGGTGACTCATACGGTGTTATAGAGAGGATCTTAGGCGATGAGGCCGCAAAGCGCGGTGTTCAGCCTGGTAACTTCCAAGATCAATCCTGGGCGGGTATCAAGGGTATTGAAGGGAAGCCAATGATTCAGTTTGTTAATGAAGCCATAGAGCGCACATCAAGGGTCACTGGTAAAACGCCAGCCCAAGTTGTGAAGGATAGTTTAATTAACGCTAAGTCACCTTTGTACTCATTGCTAACTGGTTTAGGTTTAGGTGGTGCTGCGATGTCTCAAGCGCCAGGCGAGCAAACTCAATCGCCGATCTAGCCTCATTCGCGCGGTCTATCTCAGAGACTGTATAACGCTCGTTAAGCAGCCCATCGCTCATAGTTAAATCAATTGCAGACAACATAACCGCAAACGTTGGGGCATCTAACGAAATGACCTGGTCTCCGATGACAAGGTTAACGACGATAGGGTTCATGTGAGTACCTCAGTAGATAAAACAAAGCCGCAAGAGCAGCACGATAAGATTGCAGAGCTCGAGGCGCAGATACGCCGCTATTTAATCACAGGCAAGAAAGAAGCGCCGAAAGTGACTAGGACTTCTCCCAACGTTAAGTAGTTACGCCTGGTTAAGAATGTTAATGGCAGAGAACGCATAAGATCGCGCTGTCTCTTCCTGTCCCGCTAGGTGAGCCTTAGCTGCACAGTTGAATGCTTCTAAGGCTGATGTCTTACCTTGGCCCTGATAGGCGCTTATAGCCTTCATCAGATCAATCAGTATTGCTTTAGTGCTCATAGTGAATTCCTTCTGTTTGTTTAGGGTATACATATTATACACTTATTCTTTGTATCGTATAGTATTTGTATATCTTTAGTGGGAGTTGTACAGATGCAAGACATAGACCCGGTGATGGCAGACCTGGACCGCTATCTCGATGAGAGCGAAGAGGACTACGAATGCCCATACGAGGCTAGGGCGGCGAGAGAAGAGTACCTGGCTGACCAAGAGGACTGACCATCGCGGCTGATGTAGGTCTCTCCCATAGGGAGTAACACCAAGACCAATAGATCACAGTAGAGCCCACAGCAAGGACTGTACGAAGCTAGATAGAGCTGAGAGGTAGGGCTGAACCGATGCTAAGTCGGATTGGTGGGAGCTACGAAAAAGGCTGACAGCCGCAGGGCGGCGATCATGGGCGCGCGATTATAGGGAAAATTTCCCAGCTTTCAAGGGAATTCGCCTGATGCCAAACACTAGATGTTGTGGTTTAGGGTGGATTTGACTGACCGGGCGAGCAGGGGTTTTCGTAAGTCATTGATTTTATTGATAACCTTCTGCTATTTCCGGTAATAGTAATTACCGGAATTAGTGGGAAGAGCGGATTTAGACCCCCCCTTCGCTGATATGCGGCGGGGTACAGGGATATACCCCCACAGAGAAACCACCATGCACCCAGAGCTTCCACGAGCAGCGGCCCTATCTCTCTCAGCTTATTCGGACATGCCTGGTCAGTTCGGTCATAAATTTGAAAATAAATTCACGAGTACGACCTTCTGGTGGATTGAGGGCGAGAAGGATTACTTGGTTTTCAAGGGTAGTGCGGAGCCCCGAGATTTTTTTATAGATATTTTGGCATTTCCTCCGGTTCGTTATTTGAGGAACTGGGTTCATCCTGGGTTTGCTTTAGCACATAAGTCTATTAAGCCGCGACTGCTCAAAATTTTGCGGAAAATAAAATCTCAAAATAAGCAGTTAGTAATCACCGGGCATTCATTAGGGGCTGCACAGGCTGAGTTAACGCATTTGATGGCTCTGTCTCAAGGGATAGATAGCACGGCTATTTGTTTCGGCAAGCCCAGGGCGTTTTTGAAGCGTTCTAAGAGCCGTTTCCCGAAGGGATCTATTCTGTCGGTTGTTTCGGGATCGGACATTGTTACTCGGGTCCCCCGGTACTGCTACACCTATGGCTGTCAGGACCAGGATCTCTTGTATTTAAGTAACCATGACACGGTTTATTTAAACCCTGACATGGACTTTGTTGCTGATGATTTCTCTGTCTCTGATTCTATTTCCGACCATTCGATGGAGCATTACTCCCAACGTTGTGGTGGATTTAAGTGAATTTTTACAATGAGTGGGACGGTTTTGCTGCTGATTGGCTTGAATCTCTAATTGAGGATGGGCTGATCCCTAATGGGGTAGTAGATCGGCGCTCGATTACAGATATTGATCCCAAGGAGCTTAATGAATTCACTCAGTGTCATTTCTTTGCAGGAATCGGTGGATGGTCAAGAGCGCTTGAGCTCGCCGATTGGAGTCCAGACCGACCTGTTTGGACAGGAAGCCCTCCATGTCAGTCATTCTCCACAGCAGGAAAGGGAAAAGGAAAGGATGACGAGCGACACCTCTGGCCTGTCTTCTTTAATCTCATCCGAGAGTGCAATCCTCCAACAGTCTTTGGTGAACAGGTTGCAGCAGCTATCAGACATGGATGGCTCGACGATCTACAAAACGACTTTGAAGCAGAAGGCTACGCCGCAGGGGCGGTTGTTCTTCCAGCTGGCAGCATCGGCGCTCCGCACAAAAGAGAACGACTCTTCTTCGTGGCCGACTCCAACGTCAGCAACAGGAGGACCAAGCAAGAACCCGAACAACAAGCGCGGGATCAATGGAGGCAACCCGATGGCAACGGCGGCATCGCTGGTTCCGTGGCTGACTCCAACGACAAGCGACATGAACGGAGTGCGGGAGTTGGACGGCAAGCGCAGCGGGGGTTTGAACACTCAGGCGAATTCAGCATGGCCGACTCCGAGCCAGAGGGATTTCAAGGGAGGCTATCAAGGCGGTCGGATCAGGAACGGCAAAATCTCAGTGGACACATTGGACGTTGCGGCGCAACTGACTCCGTGGGCAACCCCGACAGCCAACCCGGCAAATGGGGAGTGGGAGCAGTTTCTAGAGAGGAAGCGCAAATCAGTGGCAAAAGGCAACAAGATGGGCATCTCTCTGACGGATACCCAGATGCAAGCCAAATCAATAGCACCCTGGGCGACTCCGACAGCAACAGACCCCACAAGAGGCACGAAGCCACCGAGACCGCACGACACCGGGATTCCGTTGACACAGCAAGTTTCTGGTCTGAACAAAGAGAAATCTACTGCCAAGACGGAAAAAACCGTCCCATCCCAACTGAACCCGCGCTTTTCCCTTTGGCTAATGGGATACCCAATCGAGTGGGCATACTCAGGGGAGCGGGTAACGCCATTGTCCCGCAAGCGGCAGCGGAAATCATAAAAGCGTATTTAGAATCTAAGCGTCCCAACGTGTTTGAGAAATTACCGTGATTATCTTCGATTCGTTTGATGACGCACTAGAAGAGGCTAATTGGTGTGCGGAGCAAGAAAAGCGCAAATACATCATTAAGCGTCTAAGAAACGGCTACCAGGTCTTACCGAAGTATAGGAAGGGCGTTAAGCGATACGCGCACGTTGAGGTAGGTTTTAAGCATGCCAGCAAAGGGTAAAGCGAAGGTTAAGGTTCTCAGCAGCGGCAAGCGAGTGAGCTACGGTCAAGCTGGGAAGGCGAAGGGCGGTGGTCCACGAGTCAAGCCTGGCACTGCGAAGGGCGATTCCTACTGTGCAAGATCATTAGGGATTAAAAAGGCTCTTCCGAAAGCCAAAGCGAACGATCCCAATACACCAAATAACCTGTCTCGGAAACGTTGGAAATGTAAGGGGGCTAAAAGTGCCAGGTAAAGGTCTGTACGCGAACATCGCAGCGAAGAAAAAGCGAATTGCCGCAGGGTCGAAAGAGACCATGCGTAAACCAGGCTCAAAAGGAGCCCCGACTGCTAAGGCGTTTAAGCAATCCAAAAAGACAGCAAAGAAGGCCAAGAAATGAAAGGCGTTAAGCATTACCGCAAAGACGGCACAGAACATCAGGGTGGGATGCACAAAATGTCCGACGGCACTCTGCACTCTGGTAAGACTCACACTGCGTCATCTAAGCCGCTGTTTCACTATGGTGAGTTAAGTAAGAAAGGTCAGGTTAAAGCTAAGTCAAATTGGAAATAGGAGGCTGTTATGCCAGGTAAGAAAAAGCGCGTCCGCAAACCATATTAGGGGGAAGAAATGAAAGCATTAGTGATACTTCCGTTTTTACTGCTTCAAAGCTGCGCTATTGCAGACAAGGTTATAGAAAACACAGATCTGTATTGCTCTAAGGGTTACAAAATGGCCCGAGGCGCTGCGAGAACTGTGGTGACTTTAACGACCGGGATTCATGTGCTCGACGCATGTGATGCCATCGGTGTAGGAGAGGGCGATGGGCCAGAAGAAACAGCTCAACAATAAACTCCGCGAATCGCTTTTGGGCGATCCTGAGACCTACGACAAGATGTTTAAGGTCATAGCGGTGGGTGAGTCAGCAAATATGCTCTGCAAGGCCTGGGACATCCCCTACGGCAGTTTGATGTCGAGGATTAACGCAGACCCTGATTTGAGATACCGCTATGAGGTGGCATGCCAGGCTCGTGCTTATTACCACATGGAACGAGTGGAAGAGATTGCGAACGATGTTGAACATTCGATGGAGCCGCAACGCGCAAAAGTTGCTTTGGACGCTCGTCGCTGGCTGGCCTCTAAAATGGACCCCACTCGGTTTGGTGATCGACAAAGAATAGATTTAACCACCACCGATTTAACAAAACTTCATTTGGATGCAATCAAAGAACTAGGTATGTCGGAGGATGTCATTGTTGCCGACCAATAATCCGTTTGTCGATTTTGTTAAGAAGTACAGGAATGATCCTAAGAAGTTTGTAACCCAGGTTTTAAAGGCAAAGCCTGATCCCTGGCAAGAAGAGCTCTTAGATGCCGTACAAGGCAAAGATAGAAAGATAAGCGTAAGAGCAGGGCACGGAGTAGGAAAGTCAGCAGGAGCCTCCTGGGTGATTATCTGGTACTTCCTAATGAAGCACCCCTGTAAAATCGTCCTTACCGCACCAACAAGCAGTCAATTATTTGACGCACTCTTCTCTGAGGTGAAAAGTTGGATAAAAAAACTCCCTGATGGCTTACAAGAGCTCTTAGAAGTCACCTCGGATCGCATTGTTTTATTAAGTGCCCCCCAGGATGCTTTTATCTCTTGTAGAACAGCCAGGGCAGAACAGCCAGAGGCTATGGCTGGGGTCCACTCGGACCATGTTTTATTAGTTATTGATGAGGCTTCGGGTATACCTGAAAAGGTTTTTGAGGCTGCGGCAGGATCGATGTCAGGTGAGTCAGCAACGACTCTGATGTTGGGAAACCCTGTACGAACCTCTGGGACGTTTTACGAGTCTCACAATCGATTAAAAAGCGAATGGACGACGATGCACGTTAGCTGTGTTGATAGTCCTCGCGTCTCTGACAAGTTCGTTCAAGAAATGGCGATTAAGTATGGGGAAGAGTCCTCGGCTTACGCTGTGCGCGTTTTGGGTGAATTCCCTAAGATAGACGATGACACAGTTATTTCTATGGGCTTGGTCGAAGACGCGCAGAATCGCGACGTAGAGATGTCAGAACTCACCCCAAAGATCTGGGGTTTAGACGTTGCTCGCTTCGGTCGCGACAGATCGGTCCTAGCCGAGCGCCAGGGCACGGTCATTAACTGGATTAAGGATTGGAAGGGCAAGGACTTAATGGAGCTCACAGGGCTCGTTAACGCCCTTTACGAGAAGCTACCGCCTTCCCAACGTCCTGTTGAAATATGCGTGGACTCCATAGGTATAGGAGCCGGGGTTGTAGATAGACTCCGCGAGCTCGGCCTCCCGGTCAAAGGGATAAACGTCTCCGAAAGCCCTTCGATGCGCGGAAGCTATATCAATCTTCGAGCAGAGCTCTGGTTTCGATTCAAAGAGTTTTTGGAGGCTCGTGATTGCAAGATCCCTAAAGACGAATCCTTATTCGCAGAATTAGTCTCACCGCGATACTCATTTAACTCTAGCGGTAAGCTAAAAATAGAATCCAAAGATGATATGCGAAAGCGTGGACTGCCTAGTCCAGATAAAGCTGACGCAGTAATTCTAACCCTCGCTAGTCAGCCAATGATTGCCATGTTCGGCAAGAAATACACCAGTGGTCGAATCACTCGAGGCATAAGGTCAATAGTATGAAATACGAAGCTCAAGAAAGTTTGAATTCAGCTCAAGAGCAACTTAATGCTGAGCGCGGTGGTATGAGCTCACAGGATTTGCAGGGCTACGTCGGCTCTATTCTTGACGATTCGAAAGTATATATCGATGACACGATCAGCCCATCTCGGGCCACAGCTCTACAGTATTTTTTGGGCGAGCGTTTTGGTAATGAAGAGGAAGGGCGGTCTAGTATTGTCGACATGACAGTGCGAGATACGGTTGGCAAAATCATGCCAGCGTTAATGCGCGTGTTTTTCTCTGGCGACAAAGTAGTTGAGTTTGCTCCCCGGACCCAAGAAGACACCCCCTACGCAGACATGATCACTGATTATGTGAACTACGTCCTCCAGAGTGATAACAATCTTTATCTAGAGCTCTCCTCAGCCTGGCAAGACGCGCTGGTTCAGGGGACCGGAATTGTAAAGTATTACTGGGAAGAGAACGGCGACGGCGAGACGCACGATATGTCAGGGCTGACCGAAGAAGCGTTTATCGCTCTGCAATCTGACCCTAAATTGAATATAGAGATCGTCTCCAACACCATCGATGAGATGGGTTCCAGATACGATGTGAGTGTCTCTAAGGCTAAGGGTGACAGCCGGGTAAAAATTGCTGCGTTACCGCCAGAAGAGTTTTTGATTGACCGCGCCGCTACCTCGCTTGATGACGCAATAATGACCGCGCACAGACGAATGGCGACGGTGTCTGAACTTGTACAAATGGGTTATGACGAAGACCTGGTTGAAAGTTTAGCCAGTGGTACGGATGAACTGGACGACAATAGACTGCGCCAGGTCAGAAATCCTGCTGCGCTTAATTATGGGTTTAGAAGTCAGGAAGTTACGCGCTTAGTTGAATACACCGAAGTGTATATGAAGGTCGACTTCAACAACGACGGCATCGCAGAACTGCGAAAAATTTGCTGCATGGGCAATAGTTACGAAATCGTACATCACGAGCCGTGGCACTCACCGCCTTTTGCTATCTTCTCCCCTTTACCTGACGCGCACGTTTTCTTTGGCTCTTCGATCTTTGACCTGGTCGGTGATATCCAGCTGATTAAATCGAACGTCATGCGAAATATGCTCGACTCTCTCAGTCTCTCAATCCATCCAAGGGTTGCGGTGGTTGAAGGCCAGGTAAATATTGATGATGTAACCAACACTGAGGTTGGCGCGATTATCCGTCAATCACAGCCGGGTGCAGTAACTCCATTTAATCTTCCGTTTGTCGGTAAAGAAGCGTTCCCAATGCTCGGTTACCTGGACACGATGAAAGAGGGCCGTACCGGGATCAGTAAAGCATCGCAAGGCCTCGACGCTGAGAGCTTACAAAGCACAACTGCCGCTGCGGTAAACGCTACCGTCCAGGGTGCTCAAGCCCAGATAGAGCTCATCGCTAGGAACTTTGCAGAAGTCGGCATGCGTCAGTTGGTCATGGGCGTGTTTAACCTCATCTCGAAGCATCAAGATTACGAACGAGTCGTTCGTCTGCGGGGAGCCTGGACACCGATTGATCCGCGCGCCTGGTCCGCTGAGATGGACGTTATTGTAAATATGCCAATCGGCGCTATTAATGAAGCTGAGAAACGCTCGGCAATGGCAGGGATCGTAAACAAGCAAGAAGAGATCATTTCAAAATTCGGTCCTAGCAATCCCCTGGTAAGTCTTGATCAATACCGAAATGCAATCGCTGAGACGATCAGCATGTCTGGATTTAAAAACACCAGTAAGTTTATTGCTGAGGGTGAAATCAAACTCCCAGAGCCCCCACCGCCCAAGCCGTCACCAGAAGAGCTCTTAATTGAAACTCAGCGTGAGCAGATTCAAGCGGATATCCAAAAGAAAGCAGCCGACCTTGAACTCCAACGACAGCAGATGATTCGCGACGATGATTTCCGACACGATAAGTTGGAAGCCGATGTGATGATGAACGCTGCGGAGATGAAAGCAAAATACGGCGTTCAATTAGATGTCGCGCAGATTAAAGCGATGAAGGATGAGATTAGACCGGAGAACATGCAATGAACGTGATGGATGATGCGGATCATGCAAAGCGGCTGTTGGATGATGAGCTTCTCCAACGTGTCCTTAACAACATGGTCTCCGATCTTCAATTACGTTGGTTGCAAACCGACCCGGCAGATACAGATTTAAGAGAGCAGCTCTACTACGAGTTGCAGGGCGTTAAGAAGTTTGGCGAAAGCCTGAAGACGTTTTACGACAGAGGTTTATTCATGCAAAAAAAGAGGTGATTTAAATGTCAAATGAAACTCCACGCAGTGGAACAATTCAAGCGGCACAAGCAGAGGTACTATCGATGTTAAACGGTGAAGAGGTAGTTGATACCCCTGAACCTTTAGATAGCGCCCCACCTGAAGACCTTCCTATTGAGGAAGAACAGGAAGATCTTGGCTATACAGACGATGATGAAGCAGATATTCGAACCTTTAATGTCCGAGTCGATGGCGATGACTTAGAGGTCACCGAAGAAGAGCTTTTGAAAGGCTACAGCCGACAATCTGACTACAGTAAGAAGACACAGGAACTTGCAGAACAGCGTCAAGGACTTGAGGCAATGACTCAAGAAAATGCCGCCGCTAGGGAGCGAATGTCACAACTCATTCCCGAACTGGAAGCCAACCTTCTTAAGATTCAACAAGGTCTCGATGCGGAGCCAAACTGGGACGCGCTTTACAAGCAAGACCCAACCAAAGCGATTCGGATTGAAAGAGATTTCAACCGAAGAAAAGAGGCAAACAAACAACAGCTCGCTGCATTAGCTCAAGAGAAGCAACGCTTACACGTTGAACAAGAATCTCACACAGCACAGGCGAGAGATCAATTTCTCAATCAACAGGCAAATTTGCTTATCGAAAACATCCCCGAATGGAAGGATGACAAGAGGGCACTGTCTGAGAAAGCAGCAATTGAAGAATGGTCGCTGAAGAACGGTTACTTAGATAAGGATCGAATCGCGAACATTATGGACTGGGGCAGCGTCGCGATGATGCGAAAGGCCTGGTTATACGATCAAGGCAAAGTAGCAGTCAAAAAAGCGCAAGCCAAAACTAGTCAAACCCTATCTCCGGGGAATAAAACACGCTCCGCACCAACCCGAAGCGCGTATCGGGATCAGCAAGCTCGTCTTAGAAAGACAGGCAACACTAAAGATGCCGAGGCTCTGATTGCGATGCAGTTGAATTCAATTAAGAGATAATTATTATGACAATCGTCGCAAATACGTTTACTTCTTTTGATGCGAAAGGCATCAGGGAAGATCTTAGCAATGTGATTAACATTAGTTGATCCTTTCACTGGCAACAGTGATCGAAAATTCCGTGAATTGCTGGAACATCCCCCTGGGACAATCAGCAGCCAAGCTAGTTAGGAATAACTAGAAGGTTCAACGACTAGAGTACGGAGTCCAGACCGGACGGTAAAACTCCACGAGCGCGGAACGTCCTTATGGGACGATGATATAGTCTGAGCTGCATAGCAATATGCAGAAGTGGTAATTAAAAAAGCTACGATAACAAACCTGTACAACATTGCACCGGAGGAAACTCCACTTCAAAGTAACATCAGCCAACAAGAAGTCTCTAACACTCTCTACGAGTGGCAGACCGATACTCTTGCCGCAGCTGACGCTACTAACCAGCACATCGACGGTGATGACATCGCCGCCTTTACTGCTGTTGTTCCAACTGCTCGTGTACATAACTACACGAACATTTCTCGTAAGACTTTCATCATTGCTGACAACTTACGCTTTCAGGATCTCGCTGGTCGAAATTCTGAGATAGCTTATCAAGTCGTCAAGAACGGTAAAGAATTACGCAGAGATATGGAAGCCATCTTGTGCGCGAACACAATTCCTACGGCTGGCGGTGCTGCTGCTGCTCGTAAGACAGGTGGTTTGTCTGCATGGTTAGCTACAAATTCCGTATCAAATACTGGTGGTGGCGTAGCGGGTGCAAACCCTGTACTTACTGCGGGTATACCGACAACTGCTCAAACTGAGGGTACTAAACGTGCCTTTACCGAAACCCTTTTAAAAGAGGTGATCGAAAACGTTTGGACTAGTGGTGGTCAACCAACAATGGTGATGGTCGGCGCGAGCAATAAGCAAACACTCAGTAGTTTTACTGGTATTGCTGCGAACCGCTTCCAAATCACTAAACCAGAGCAAGGCACAATTATTGGAGCCGCAGACATCTATGTGTCTGACTTCGGCGAACTCTCAATTGTACCTAATCGATTCCAGCCTAAGCGTGATGCTTATGTACTTGATACCGAATATCTCGGTGTTGGTATGTTGCGTCCGATGCAAACGGTTGACTTAGCTAAAACAGGCGACGCTGAGAAGCGAATGATCCTGGCTGAGTATGGATTGATAGTGAAGAACGAAGCAGCTAGTGGTGCGGTCTACGACCTCACGCATACATAGCGGCTAACAAATGAAAGGCCTTGCGGGGGGTCTTTCACCTAACCAGGTGGAGATTATGAAAAGAACCCTCGATATAGATCCTTTAATGGCATCGCAGCAAATTTTTCATGCGAACGAGCAAGGCGACAAATTCACAATTGAAACCAAGCAGGACGTTTCAGGAATTATTAAAGAAGCCAAAGCGGCTCGCATCGAGACAGACAAGCATACGCGCTATGGCGATATGACTAGAGTCGCCTCGATCCCAATGACTATTTATCAAGATTGGGTGAAGAGAGGTTACACCAAAGACCAGAAAAAAATGAAAGAGTTATTGAACTCGCCTGAGCTCAGATACTTTAGGACTAGAGAAGGAAAAGTCTAGTGGCTATTACTAACTATGGGACGCTTAAGGCTGCTATCGCTGATTTTCTTAATCGCGACGACCTGACCGCTGTCATCCCAACGTTTATTGATTTTGCTCACGATAAAATCAACCGAGATCTAAGAACTCGACAGATGATCGCCAGGGCAACTGCAAACATTGATTCTCAGTACAACGCATTTCCTCCTGGTTTCCTCCAGGTCCGCGACATTCGATTAAATACTAATCCAGTGCAAGCATTGGAGTATGTGTCTTCGGAGCAGCAGAACCAAGAGAGAGGTCGAAATCCGACCAGCGGTAGACCGCGCCTGTTTTCAGTTATCGGCGAATCTTTTGAGGTCTTTCCAACACCAGACACTGCGTATGAATGCGAAATCGCATACTACGAAAAAATTCCCGATATGGCTGCTGACACAGACACGAACTGGCTGCTAACTAAAAGCCCAGATCTCTATGTCTACGGTTCGTTAGTTCATAGCGCCCCTTATCTTAAAGATGAGGACAAGATTGTAATTTGGCAGACCCTCTACCGTGACGTTTTTAATTCCCTAACGTTGGAAGATGAAAAGAGTCGCTTTAGTGGAACCACCCCAAGAATGCGAACAAGGAGCTTCGGCTAATGGCTGGCACATCGAACTATTTAGAAAACAAAATACTGGATCACGTTTTAACTGCGACCAGTTATACGTCTCCGAGCACTTTATACCTGGCTCTCTACACCTCAGATCCGGGTGATGACAATTCGGGAACTGAAGTGTCAGGGACTAACTATGCGCGGGTTACCGCTGCGTTTACCGTTACTGGAAATGTTGGCACTAATAGTGGAGCAATCGAATACGCAGCAGCAGGTAATGCTTGGGGAACCGTGACTCACGTTGGAGTTATGGACGCATCGAGCTCGGGCAATCTGCTCTATCACGCCGCTTTGACTTCGAGCAAAGCGATTACAACTGGTGACATTTTCCGTATCCCGGCTGGCTCACTAACAGTGACGATGACATAAAAAAATGCAATACGGCACAGGCGATTACGGCGTTGGGAAATTTTCCCAGGTACTAGACGGCTACGGAGCCTTTGAGTACGGCACAGGGCTATACGGCGAAGGTGGCCCAAGGGTCATTGCATCTGCCGCGATTACATCTGTGACTACAGTCGTTGCCGCTGGTGCGTTTTTAGTCAACGGCGCGTCGGCAATGACGAGCTCTACTTCCGTAGCAGCTACCGCAGATGTCTTATTTGACAGCTCGGCGGCAATCACCAGTTCAACTCTTTTTGTTGCTGACAATACGAGTGGTGGAAAAGTTTTAGAAGGTGAGTCGGCTATAACGTCGATTACAACCGTCATAGCTACCGCCAGGCCTATCTTAGAAAGCGATGCGGCAATCCTATCAAGCACTACGGTAATCGCCCTGGGCGCAGTCACAACTGAGTCTGGCGTAGAGCCTATTCTGAGCGTGACAACTGTCTCCGCTGCGGGGCGTTTGAAGTGGGAACCGATTGTGGACCCTACCTCCCCAACGTGGACTGAAATACCCAACCCAACCGACACATGGACACCCATTTAAAAGGTAATAAGACATGGCTACATCAACACCAAATTACAGCTTCCAAAAGCCAACCGTATCTGGCGACAGTGGGGTATGGGGCGGATATTTGAATGATAATTTTACAAGTTTGGATTCACTGCTCGGTGGCGGTACGGTTATAACTGGAATTGATATCAATAGCGGCACAATTGACGGTGCGACTATT
>ENA-OQVM01005008-OQVM01005008.1-marine-metagenome-genome-assembly--contig:-NODE-5008-length-13022-cov-18.536578_pt1 | contig 13022 bp, 13 predicted proteins | sample MGYA00237776_ERZ505498 | MGnify/ENA primary metagenome ERZ505498 (study PRJEB26159, sample SAMN06265151) | marine metagenome | isolation source: Helgoland LTER site | place: Germany:Helgoland, sampling... | reverse complement strand
TCATGTCCCAACGATCCCTGATACTTATTTTGAGTCTAATATTTGCTAATCCAGTTTATGCCCATGAATTTTGGATTTCACCAGTAAAATACGAAATAGGTATTGATGAGCCCATTGAAGCTCACAATCGTGTAGGCCAAAATTTTATTGGTGGGAGTTATTCCTTTTTGGAAAGAGACGCTAACCGACATGAGGTCATGCAGGCAGGCAAAAAAACCAAAATTACCGCACGCAATGGTGATCGGCCTGCATTCCAACTTGAGGGTTTACCCAATGGCTTGGCAATATTAGTGCATGAAACCACTAATAGTACCTTAACCTACAGGGATTTTGAAAAGTTCAAAGGCTTTGTAAAACACAAAGCCTTTGAAGGACTTCCTCAAGCCCATATTTCACGTGGCTTACCAAAGACTGATTTTGTTGAAAGCTATAGCCGCTTTGCAAAATCACTTATCGCAATAGGAGATGGTGAAGGCAAAGATGTTTCGGTTGGACATAGAATTGAAATAATTGCCCTAACCAATCCATACACAGATGACGTTAGCAATGGAATGCACGTGCAAATCTTAATGGCGGGGCAGCCACGCGCAGATGTACAAGTAGAACTTTTTGAGCGACCATTTAATTCAGATGGCGAAGCTCAAATCAGTTTACATACAACAGATATCAATGGCATCGCTATATTTCCAGTTACAGTAGGACATGAATATATGGTAGATAACGTCGCTTTAATTCCAATTGAGCCTAAAGTTAAAGGTGATCCTGTTTGGCAAAGTATATGGGCAAATTTAACATTTTATATTCCAATGAAATAGGTACTTTATATATAATCAAATTTTTTAAAAATCTTAAAAAATATTTTCCTGCCAGCAGGATAGCATGAAAAAGTGGCTGATTTGACATATTACATATTTATTATACGTTGTATGTCATGACAAATCGAAATCATTCATTAATCAAGCAAGTGATCTATGTGTCTACCCCAGTTGGCTTCAATGATAAAATTTTAGACAGTATTCTTCTACAGTCTCAAGTTAATAATAAAAAAAATGAAATCACTGGTGCTTTAATTTGCAGATCAGACCTATACTTGCAGTACTTAGAGGGTCCAGCACATAAAATTGATTTTATTTATTCAAAAATAAAACTCGATAATCGACATACTGACGTAATACTTTTGGAAGATGGCAGATCAAAGCGGCGATTATTTTCAAATTGGGCAATGAGGGATGATCCAGTTAAAGACTGGATGTGGACACAGGAAGAAGTGGCTGATGGTGCTATAAAACAGTTATCAGAGGGTGATGCGATGAAGATTTTTGTGCGCCATTCCAAAGAAGTAGATCAGTTTTTATCATAATGCTATTATTACCAAACTAATTATAGCCTTTAGGATTATTTAAGTTTTACTTAATAATTTATATGCACCTATTAGCGGATTTAAAAGAATAAGAGAGATGACTAAGGAACAACCACGCACCACAGATCTCGTTTCCCAATATATGATACTGACAAAAGAGATCATGCCACATCTTGCACAAACGTCACATAGGCACTGGCCAGTGCGTAATGATCACTGCTTTCAACGCATTGTTCTTGACGCTGTTTGCGGTGGTGTCTGGTACGATCACCTGCTTCGACCCGCATATAAAAACCTGACCCATGATCTAGCTGCAAATGCGGTCAACTTATGTAATGATATAATTTCAGGTGACACTGATTTAGTAGTTTTAAACACACAATCACTGAAATGGCGCGGCAAGTGCTAGCCTTAAAAAAACAAGAATATCAGTTATTTAACCAAAGCAAGTAATTTAAGGCGAATGCTAGAAATATTTAAAAGGGTTTTGAGTTCTTACTCATGAAAATTAAGAGCAGATTACATCACCGTCAAGTTTGTCTAAGAATATCGTAGCGTGGGTCAAACTCTATCACTTCACAGTTTTTAGGTTTAATTCCGGTCATCGCACGAATGAAGTTGCCATGAGAGACAATTGCCGTGGAATGGATAGCTTCACGCTTGAGAAAGTTGGCGAATTTGTTCGCCCTTTCCAGCAAAATCTCTTCAGGTTCAACTGAAATTCCACGGTGGTCCTTTTCTCCTTCATGCCACCAGCAATCATCTAGATGATCAAAGTTAAGATGGGGGTAATCTCTAGCAAGTTCGTGAGGCGGACTTCCTACATCACAGCTATTGCAAAGCTGCTCTCGCACTTCAGAATTAACCTGAAAGGGTAACCTGTTTCCAAAAATCAATTGGGCCGTTTGCAATGTCCTAGTGAACGGCGAAACAATGACGTTTGTAAGATCAAGTTGTTTGACTTCACTACGAGCTTGCTGAGCCTGAGTTTCTCCAAGCGCAGTGATAGGTGCATCAAATATCATGGGATCTGGTTTGTTTGGATCGTAAGCCGCATTGAAGGCTGATTGAGCATGTCGAATAAAATAAATAGTCACTTTGGATATTTCCAATTACTGATAAAAATGTAGTTATCCTTCAAGTAATTGGCCAATCTTTGCCATTCACAGAAGAGATCTTATTATGAACTATTCTACAGGACAATCAATAGTGCAACTGATGTTGCTCTTCGATCTTCGAGAGTGCATATCAGAATATTAGAGCAATATGCTAAAGCTCTGAATGTAAACGTTGAATTGACAAAAACGATGTAGATATTTGTCAAAATCAATCTGTGCACTATGTATAATACATAATCAATTTAGGAATTTAGCATGGCTGAATGTAAATGTGGGCGTAGCCCAAGTGGTAACTGCGTAGGTTGGCACAACTTGACAGAAGAGCAGTATTTGGAGAAAAAAGCTGCTTACGAAGAGAAGCAATCTGCTAAATGAATTTTACTAGCTAATGTGATCTTAATAATGCCAGTGTTTTAAATTAAATGAGCTTTCGTACCAGATTAAAACCATACACAACATTGCCTGTAAAATTTAGATAATAATATGGGTAAAATATCCTTATACTAAAAATAGCTTTCACGCTTCCCACTCGCACATTCTCACATCAATATTTTATCAAAAAGTTATCACCACAGTTACTGTGTCACTGTAGATACCAGCGCTTACATTCTGGTTGGGTGGTATGCTTCCATGAACCACATGATTTACTATTACACCAGTACCGCTGCCGTTTACTGTAGCGGTACTGTTAGTGGCGTCGCCCCACACTAAGGCGCGGTTTGCGGCAGTGAAAAGGTTGTAATTGAATGAGCGTGCGCCACTGCTCAAGACACGCTGTGTAAAAGTTCCACTGCCCGCACCTAGAGCGATGGTGTACTCTACGCTGCTAGCGCAGTTCAAACCAATATTGCCGGCACTATGCTGCGCGGCGTTACTAAACACATTGTAGCTGCCGAAGTTCACACCTGTAACGCTGATTGTGCATGCACGCACCTGCTGCCCTATCAGCACAAACGCTATAACAATAAGGCAGCGTGCCAGAGCATTGAGCTTGCTTGAACGCAAAAGGGTACGTGACGAATTGAAGTGAGCAGTATGGCAAGTTTGGATGAAGCAGGATTTTAGGCTGATAAATTTCTTCATGGCTCTACTCCACTACAAGTATAAGTACCCAGGTACGGCAGTGTCTCAGTTGTTTCAGGAAAAGGTAATGAAAACTCACAACTCTGTGTGCCCCAAGTGGCTCTTAACTGATTACTTGCAGTCAACCCGTTTAGATAAACCTCGCCCCTCATGCCTGTGGTGAAGATTTCATTTTCTACAGCATTACCTCTAATAATTTGCACCTGCGCGCCTGCCAGCAAAGGCTCACCGTTTTCTAGAACCACAGTGAGCATTGCTCCGCGTAAACTTTTAACGGGAAACTTCAACAGCAGGCCACTGCGGAAATGCGGCACAACTTCAATCTGTGCCACATCGATCTGGGCATCGAACGGTAAATCAACCTCATCGATACGCACAGAGTTTTTTTGGTACGGTTGTAAACGTGGAAGCAACAAATTGCCTTTGAGGTCAGTGCGTCCTGCGAAGCCGTTGTCCGCATAGACGCCAACCCCAGGATAGTCAGGAACCTGCACCACAGCAAAGCTGTCGCTTATGCGCCGGCTTAAAAAAGCACTACCACCAAGAAAAGCCACACCGCCACTTGCTCTGCCGCGGAAGGTCGTCTGACCTTGGGACCGATTTGCATAAAGAGCATAGTTACCAACCTCATTTTGCAGGTTAACCTCAGCCTCGCGTGGATCTGAATCGTCCACGCCAGCATTTAGACGATAACCAACACCACCGCTTAATGACGCTCTACTGGTCACACCTAAAAGTGTCTTCTTTTTGCCCGACACAGCCGACGTTGTTAAGCTGACATTTGATCGCCTACCTAATGGAACAGTAATGTTCAAGTTGAGGGCCATTTTTGTGTCTTCATTCATGGACACATGTAGATTGCCATATTTCCCAACCTTTCTGGTGTAGCGCGCAGCAAGTTTTTTTTCCACTTTTCGGTTTTGATAGGCAGAGAGCCCATAGTCCAGTGCGAGGGAGCCATATTCTGCTGTCCCAATATTGATTAACATATTGCTTATATTTTGGGGAGCTATCTCTTCGGGAAGCATCCCCATCTTAGAAAAGCGCTGACTGATGATCTGGGTGTTTGCGTGGAAACTTAAATTGCCCTTCTGCCCTTGAATTCCAATCTTCAATAATCCACCTACTCCCTTTTTACTGTGACTCATGGCGACGGAACCAGACAACACACCGGAGTTCGGCGACACGAACATGCCGCCCAGCCCTACAGCCTGCATGTGGCCTAACAGCTCAACATGGATCTCACCAGTAAACTGATCAGTTCTCCCATAGCGATGCGTACCGACCGCAACTGCGTGGCCATAGTTGTTGCTTTCAACGCCAAAATTCCTACGCGCAAAACCTAATTCATATGAATAATGATGGAGGCCCTTCTTAAGTAGATTGGGATTTACATTGAAGGGCTGGGTGATGACCTGCTCATGCCCCAAAATGTCACGCGTGATCATACGCACATCCCCTTGGCCACTCTTTACCGGCAGATCATTGATGCTGAAAGCTCCACTTGGCACTTCGTCGCTCATAAGCAATTTATTACCAACATAAAAATCTACTGTGGAGGGCCGCGCCACCTCACCAGACATCTCTGGTAGTGGGAAAGGGATGAAGTCAGGCTGGGTAGAAAAATTACTCGCCAACTGTAAGCCACCTAAACGCACCGTCCCCCCCCATTTGCTATTGCCGCTAATCGTGTCACCAAATCGCAGTCTAGCCATTTCCATTGGAAGGTCTCGCACCCAGGTTGAATCCAGCCGGATGGCGCTGGTTTGCCCATCCACTTCAGGAATGAAAATATTCGTTTGGCCTGCACCCCAGCCACCGAACCCACCCAGTTCTAGAAAACCATTAGTTATTATTTGCTCTTTAGCATGATTTAAATTCACATCATAATTAAAAAAGCCGCCAGGAGGCGCAGATGGAAGATCACTGAAATTTACCTCCATCCCTTTCAACTTTGTTGCATCAAATAAGCTTGGGGGCGCTTCAACAATTAGCGCTTGAGTGGATTCGTCAAATCTGTAGGACAGACCTTTCAACGCATCAAATGCATAAAAATCTTCACCGTAGTGGCTAAGAGCTATAGTATCAGGCAAGCGCAAACGCCAGCTCTGGAGATCCTTCGATCCCGCGAAAAAACGATCACCACGGCGCAGAAGAACCACAATGTCCTGTGAATTCTGGTTGATTACTACCTCCGCAAATACTTCTTCTAAGGCACGTGAGGTATCTTCAGCAAGCACTTGAGACGGCGTTAGAGCTAGCAAAGATAACTGAATCAGGAGTGGATTGAGGTACTTGCTAGCATTGCTCCAATTTACAATGATCTCTTTCTGGTACACATCAAGGTGCAATCATAACATCAGCCTCAATGACACCAGCATCCGTCTGCGCAATAAGCTGCAAGACTGTGCCCGATGGTGGAGCTGGATTCTCCAAATTAGCTGGCACAATTATTTCACTGCTCTGGCCAGATAAAATATACATAGGAGACTTATAAGTTACCAAAGGTTCCACTTTACCAAGTATCGATAACTTGAAACTTTTAATTTGGATATGAGCGTTACCATTATTTGTTAAGTTGAGCTTGAGGGCACCTTGCAAGGCATTGGAAGCCTCCAAGTGTAACACTGGATTAGTTTTGCCCTTGGGCAGTATAAACACTGGCAAGCTAACGCGCATCAACATTTGTGCTCCCTGAAATTCATCAGAGAGAGGAGGTGGCAATTCCTGTAAGAACAGACGATAGCTCAACTCAAGCTGATCATCAGGCGCACGCCGCAATCCAACACGGATCAATTGCGATTCACCCGGTGGTATCGTAAAAATAGGAGGGTTCGCCAACACTTCGCGGGTAAATGTAAAAACATCCTTACCCTCTAGCTGTGACCAGTTCATAAACTCTACCTGTATCGTCATCGGCTGGGTACTAGGATTGCTAACAGTAATTCCAGCCACCTTCTGGCTGGCGGATAAAGTCACACGAACTGGGCTCACCCCAATTGAGCCAGCGTTCAAGACAGTAGCTCCAATCAATAAAAAATACAGGCCACAAGCGGCCTGTATAAGTGTTCGTATCAGCATCAGTAAGTAATCGAAATTGTAACTTGATCTATATAAGTACCAGCAGCTACAAGTTGACCTTTATCAATCGCACCGTAAATCGTAACATTATTACTTTGTCCATCTGCTGTTAATAATAAACCACCTGGATCACTTACGCCTCCATCGCCACCAGCACCAAATACAAAATTATAACCATTATCTTTATATAGATTATATGTCAGCTCAGGAGTACCTTCAGCGGCATCATCAATTGCCAATTTCCGTGTTGGAACTGCATCAGTACCCGCACCGTTATTGCCGCTATCCATATCGAACAAAGCCGTTGTACCGGTGTTACAAATTGAAGATATCGCTACAGGAGTGGATATCAAGTCTACTCCACCCTCTCCAGCTCTATGTGTGGTAGTAGCATCATAACCTGTAAAACTCATCGTACTAACGGCATCTATAAGGCAAGCCTCTCCAACAAGTGCTGTAATATTTAATACACCTTCGTTAGCAGCATTACCAGCTGTACCAAGGCTGACGGAACCAACCATAATTGCCGAAGCTATTGCAACTTTTATGTTACTTTGATTGAATTTTTTTTTCATAATTTTAATTTTTTTTTATTTAAAATAAAATATTCTATGCTGGGCAGGAACAACTACCCAATTACTATGATATTATCAGTATCGATAGTCATTCGCTTGTAGTAGTGGGATAGAATTCATAAAAAAAGTACAGAAACAAATCTACTTAAGTGTATACTAATATACTTAAGTAGTGTTTATTGAAGATAATATCCATAAAGACATGCGACTAAATAGAGGCAGTTCAGCGGCATAAAGAAATACTTTGATCAATTCTTACCTTTCAAATCAATAGGAATCTTTTTTGAAACCAACATGGACAAAGAGTCAAATTGACTACTTTTATTTGTAGTGTGGAGATAAATTTGTTTAAGAAAATAAATAAGTTATGAAATCAAAATCCAATCAAAGCATTCTTTACAGAGTAATTGTATCAGCCATAGTACTCGGATCTATTATTCTAGGCACCAAATCGCACGCTGACAAAGGCACATCAGTCTTGAGCGTTAGCGCAACAGTTAAGCATTTCTGTTCCATAGGCACCAATCCAATGACATTCGGTGTCTATGATGGTGTTGTCGCCAACGCATCAAACGCACTTGAGGCCACGGCCACCGTAATTTCAACCTGCACATCAGGCGCAGAGGCCCTGATCACAATGAATGCGGGTGCTTCCTCGGGATCGGGTTCGGCTGATGCGCCAGTTCGCCGAATGACTGCTGGACCAGGCAAGTATCTAGACTATCAAGTTTATTCAGATGTCGCTCGCGATACGATTTGGGGAAATACCGTCCCCACAGGTGTTGCGCTTACCGGAACTGGCGTCCGTCAATCCCTTACAGTCTATGGCAGCATACCTTCAGCGCAAATAGTGCCTGAGGGAGATTACAGTGATCAGATATACGTCACAATTAGTTACTGATGCATTTACAATCACTTACTCTATTTGCCTTTCGATGATCTAAACAAACATTGGCGCAGCTCTATTGGGTGTCAAGATGTCCAAAAAATTCAAAGTGTTGATGAAAATTTAATAAAACAATAAATTTATGAGAGATTATACACTTTTAATCGCTTTTTTATTATCTTTATGAATTAACAGAACCCAAAATAGTGCAATGATAAACAAGGGCCTAGTGGCACTAAATGCTGAGAAATATGGTCTGTCAGTTATGTGCATGAAGCCGGAAAAAAGCACTGCATTATCAATTGCACTGTTGATCATATAAGCCAATAGAATTAGACAGACATACTTAAATCCATAATTAAAATAAGCTGAAATATTTAAAGATATCAGAAGTAGAAGCAGTAATATCGCCCTAGCGTTTAAAACAGATGAAAATCCTGTTTCAAGGAAATTATTATTGATACCTTCGACAAGATTACCTTTTATAATAAAAAATAATGCCATAAGTATTAGAGCGTATAAATTTATAAAACTAAATGTCAGTCTAAAAGTAGAGGATTGAACAACATATTTTTTATCATTTGAGTGCTCATCTGATGCATTCCCCAATATGGTTGATAATCCAAGATCGTTTATTTTTTTATTTTTCATGATATAAATTAACTCTCAGAGGGTGATATATGAGTTCAACACTCATCCAGAGCAGACTAGCAATCAAGATTGGACGAAGTGATTGTATTGAAGAAATTAATCCACTTTCTGGGTATTTAATAATTTCTGATAATACAAAAATATCATCAATATATATGGTTACTGCCCATGCAGTTAATGCAACTGTAAAGTACTTTGCATATTTAAAAAACCTAAATAGGATTATAGGATATGCCAACAAAGCTGTTGCCACAATTACCAAGCGAACAGTTGCGAGTTTCATCGTTATGTTAATCTGAGCATTATTATAGAGTTCAAGTGTATATTCTGGGACTGTTGAATATGTATACAATGCAGAAAAGCAAAATGCATAGGCTATGCTCATTGATAACCAAAAAAAATTGGAGAGTTGAGGGTTTCCAAACATAAGCTCTTATTCGTAATAAAATTTAAATTTACAATACCTTAGTATAGCTAAGTATCCTTTTTATTAATAGTTAACAATATAAAAAATGTACAGATTATGCACACATCTTTAAAATGATAATAATATTCTGAAGGAATTCTACCAAACAAAAGATACTACGATCTAAGGAATAGGTCACACTAACTATAATTGGCTATTTTATACTCGACCAAACATAATGATTAAACATAGCTTCTGACTGCTTTGCAACATGTTCAAGACTTTGAATGCGATTATTTAAATCTCTGATATTATCTTCGCGAGCATCACTTTCCAGTTGAGCAAATGTCGTTTCTAACAGGTCTAGCCCCAACATAGCTGCGGCACCTTTTATTTTATGGGCAGCCTCCGCCAATGCATGATTATCATGCGAAAGAATACCCTGATTGTACTGATTAATAAACTGTTCCAATTCTTCAAAAAATATCCGCGAAACTCCCAAGGTTTTCTCACGGCCAAGAGTTTCAAATAATTCTTTAAGAACTGTTGAGAGTTCACCAATATCTTCAAATGAAGAATCAAAAGTAAGATCTGAAATAATCCCTCGTAAAGCAGCTAAACGGATTGGCTTTGTAAAATAGCAATTCATTCCAGCTTGTTTTGCTTCTACTCCAAACTCGTCACTACTGTGCGCTGTAAGTCCGACAATATATGTTTTTGAATTTAATCCTCCATCTGAACGAATTTTTTCTGCAGCTTCTATGCCACCCATAATTGGCATGTTAATATCCATGAAAATGATATCAAATATTTGGTTTTTAGCTTGATCTAAGGATTCTAAACCATTCATTGCTCTACTCACAGTATGGCCCATTCCTTCAAGCATATCGCAAAGAACTTCCATATTCGTAATACTATCCTCGACAACAAGAACATCAAGTTTTTTGGATTTATTATTGGGAATAATTGGTGCTTTATCTTTGACGCGATTAATCTTACCGACAGGTTTCAGAGGTAAAGATAAAATAAATTTAGCACCTTTATGAATGTCACTTTCCACATAAATGTCACCACCCATTTTACGTGCAATTTTGCGAGAAATAGAAAGTCCCAATCCATCACCCCGCGTTTGACGCGCATCACCAGACGAAATGGCGACAAAATCATCAAAAATCTTTTCATGGTTTTCTGGTGCAATACCCACGCCAGTATCAATTATGTTGAATTTAAAATTGGAAGCACCTGATCCCTTGCTACAATTAATTAGGAGTTTAATACTTCCCTGTTCTGTAAATTTAATTGAATTACCCACTAGGTTTGTCAGTACCTGCCTAATACGATGTTTGTCTCCCATAAAATTAGTATTGATATTTTTATCAATTTGAAGCACTAGCTTTAAACCTTTCTCATTTGCGAGTGGCTTAAGCACATCAATCAAAGATCTAACCAAATCATCCAAATCAAATTCTTGAGGAGATAACTTAAGAGCTCCATCTTCAATCCTTGTAATATCAAGCGCTTCATTAATATGTTCTAACAAAATCTCACTTGAGGATGTTGCAATCTGAACATAATGATCCTGCTTTTTTGTAAGTTTTGTAGCCTTTAGCAAGTCCATTACGCCAACAATTCCAGCCAAAGGGGTTCGCATTTCATGGCTCATAACTGCTAGAAATCGTGACTTTGCTTTGTCTGTGCGCTCAGCACGATCACGGGCTTCAATTAAATTTTTTTCAGCTAACTTTCGATCACTTACATCACGAATATACGCCATGTATATGGCATCATTATTTCGCTCAACATATGTCATATTTAATTCGACAGGGAATTCTTCGCCACTTTTTCTCCAAGCTGTTAACTCTACTCGAACGCCCTCAATGTTAGTCGCCTTTTTCTGCTCCAATGTTTGAGCCATTGCGTTTTTATAAGCATCCTCCAAACCTTTACGGAAGAAAATTTCCTCCATGGTTCTCCCAATGATTTCCTCTCGAGACCATCCAAAGACACCTTGAGCTGAAGTGTTATATTCAATAATTCTACTGAAGCCATCTGCTATAATAATTGCATCCATTGAGCCGGCTACAGTTAAAGCTAATTGTCTTGAAGAGGCAGTAAGTTCATCTGCACGCCTAATCTCTGATCTCAGCATTCGATCTAATAAAAACAATAAGCTAGCAAGCATTATTAATAAAAAAACAGAAGAGCCACCAGTCCAAATAAGTTGCTTTGAAAAATTTACTCGATGCTCTTGCGATCGAATAACTGCTAATCGATAAACTAGAAATGCGTTTTTACTAATTTTAGGCCTGACTTTCTTTACCATATTACGCAAAAACAGAATATCGTTGATTGATATTTCACCTTCCTTGTCAATAATTGAAATTGTTTCATCAACAAATTGATCGATAGGCTTCATTAAGATCCTTACTTCTTCATTATACCCTAAAATTACCCCAGATTTACTGCCTTCAAGGTCCAAAAGTTTGTTTAAGACAGTATCGACCTTCAGTAAAAGTTCATCTTTTGATAAATTATTATTTGTTGTTTCTTCGAGCAAACTTATCTCTAAGTCTGCTAATTGAGCATTAAGCTGGTAGTAATCCTGTCCTGTAAAGATTGTGTCTTCTACAATTAATAAATCCTGGTACTCAGAAAGTAGTTTACTTATCATCAGTCCAAGCAAAACTGCTAGCAGACATAATCCTACCAAAATTAGACTTCTATACCCTTTTAATTCAACATTCATTTGCATACTTTAACTTATATAAAAATGTGAAACAAACTGCTATTAGCCTAAAGGAATTGGATTTAATAAGAGGCAAAGAGCTCTAATAAATGCTACAAATTTGTTTAAACACTAATAACCTAGTCGGAAGTATGACGAAATAAAGCATCAGTATAGTATTATATACTAAAGTATAGTTATGAAGATAATTTTACATTTTTTTTCTATTAATAGGGGTAGAATTCTATTATTAATTAAACATGACAAATATTCTTATAGCCGATGATCATGATTTAGTCCGTGATACTATAGCTGCATACATAGAAACAGTGGATGACTTTAATGTCTTCACTGCTCATGACCTGAGTAACGCTTTAGAAATTATGAGCGGATTAGACTCTATCGATCTGTTGATACTAGACTATAACATGCCTGGTATGAATGGACTTCAAGGATTAGAGCGTGCTTGCACATCATATCCATCTACCAAAGTTGCACTTATGTCAGGTGTTGCTAATCGTGAAGTTGCAAATAAAGCTATGGAACATTATGCAAGAGGATTTATCCCAAAATCATTATCAGCTACCTCATTCATTAACGCAATTAAGTTCATTTTAGCAGGAGAACGATACCTACCTTTCGATTATGTATCATCTGCACCAGCAGAAAAAAATCATGGCGATTTCACCAATGTCTCTGCACGTGAAATGCAAACGCTCGAGCAGTTATGCATCGGTCTATCAAACAAAGAGATAGCAAGGAACCTTGATATCCAAGAAGTTACAGTAAAACTTCACGTTAAGAATTTATTCTCTAAGTTGGGAGTGTCGAATAGAACACAAGCAGCTTTGTATGCCAAAGAACGGCACCTTTTTTAATATTGGCTTAATGCACATAAATGGCGGACAGACAGTCCGTATAATTATAATTCCTATAAATTCTAATATGTCTTAATTATTTGTATATTTATATATGTTTTATTCTTTTCAATGTACTATTAATGCCATAGTATTCCTGTATGTACCTTTCATTTTGTAGGGGCTGTCGTAGGGGCTGGTATATGAAAAAGAAGTTAAGCGCTCAATATCTGAATTCAAATCTAGATGCTGGGCGATACTATGATGATAATGGGACAGG